>JAANMY010000029.1_pt1 | contig 153552 bp, 113 predicted proteins | sample 7279691 | NCBI WGS metagenome assembly JAANMY01 (sample SAMN14094543, study PRJNA606508) | bioreactor metagenome | isolation source: A lab-scale SPAN reactor treating ammonium-rich wastewater day 388 | place: Ireland: Galway | collected 2018-02-07
GCTTCAGGCCGAGCAGCTTGCGCGGGATGGCGACCTCGAGCCGGTTCCCCCGGACGGCATAGCGGACCTTCCCCACGCGCTTCCAGTTCCACCCGCCGGTGCAGGTCTCGAGTACGCCCGGCTCGGTGCGGTTGAGGAGGAAATGGAAGCCTTCCCAGTCATGCAAGGGGTCAGAGGCAAGAGGCAAGGGGGCTGAGGGCTGAGAGCCGAGAGCTGAGGGCGAGGGACGAATCTGGATTAGCAGCCACATCCAGTTCGGTTCGGTGGCCGGGGTGATCGGGGCGGCGCATTCGACCATGAAATAGACGTTGGACCGGTCGCGAGCGACTCGGGCGCTGACGATGTCGTTTCGGCCTGTCGCACTCTTGTACGTGGTGGATCCGTACCCACGGGCGTCGCGGGGTTTGGTGTTGCCGGGCCAGCTCCGGTATTCGGGGGTGACGTCGTCCCACTGGGCCGCCGGGCCGCCGATGCGGATGGTCTTCGGGGCCGAGGCGGTTGGCTGCGCACGCACGCCTTTGAAACGGCGTATCCGGTCGACCATCTGGTAGTAGTAGTTGTCCCCGTGACCGCCCTTCATCGGTTCGATGTCGCGGCTGTGCTCGGTGTCGTACTGATCGGGGAAGGCGTTGTCCTTGAGGCCCCAGTGCTTGTGCCGCCCGGCGACCCATTCGTTCCATCCGGTGATGAAGATGAACTCGGGGTCGAGTTCGAACGCCCGGTCCCACTGCTCGGCGAAGTTCAGTCCGTACATATGCGCGTCGGGCCGTCGGTCATGCCCCTGCCGTTTGGTGTAGCTTCGGCCGTAGCTGTCGGGCAGGTTGAACGCGGAGCAGTGGCCTCCGCTGATGTCGCCGGCGTTCTGGGCCACACCGACGGTGACCTGTTCGAATCCGCCTCCCGGGAGCTTGACATAGCCGTGCTGGGGGTAGTTCTCGAGCCATCCCCACTGGTCGTCGCGCCGCGGGCCGTCGACGTAGTCGGGCTGGCCCGGGCGGAAGGTGAAGAAGGCCCGGATCTCCCGTCGGAGCTCCGTTTCGGCCGGGTCGTCGGGCACATCGACGAGGGTATCGGGATAGGCCATGATGAGCGGCTTGCCCTTCCACAGGAACCAGAGGTCGCGCCATCGCCCCGGTTTGTAGAGGTCGGCATAGAGGTGTTTCAGGCTGGTAAGGCTGTCTGGGCTCGGGCCGAAGGGGAGCATGAACGCGATGCGGGGCGTCTGGACGCCGTCCTTGCGCGCCGCAGTCCAGACCTCGCAGAGGGTCTTGTACTGCTCGTCCCAGGTAAATGTGCCGTTCGTGCAGTCGAAGAAGACCGCATCCACCTGCGCTGCGGCGAGCATCTCGGCATGCTTGCGCAGGACCCATCGGTCCGTGCCTCTGTAGAAGCCGAAGAGCGGTTCGTTCCAGTGATGCGGGGCGAACCACGGTCCCCAGGCCGGATGCTCGTAGTTGGTGATGGCGTCGGGATGCTCGGTGATGATCTTCGTGACGTTATAGGGCTCGCCGTCGCCGACGTGCCACGTCCAGTAGAAGATCCCGACGAACTTACCGGGCCGGGGCGCAGGGGCGTCTTCCCGCGTGGCGACCGGGCGTCCGAGGGCGTCCACGGCCTCCCACGTATCGGGCTTGGCGTCCGGCGCCGCAGCCAGCGAGGCCGTGACCGCCACGCAGAGAGCGGCCAGAATGGCGATGAGATGGGACATCGGCGGGGGTCTCCTGTTGCGGGATGCTCAACCGGAGGATACCTGATCGCGCCAAGTCGACGCCCCGGTGGCTGAGCCTGGCGAAGCCGAGCCTGCCATCGTCGACTGCCTGAAGGTATGCGCCGGCCTTCGATGCGCAGGGCGAATGGCGCAGCCCGGGCCGGACACAGCGGGATTACGGATTCCGTTCAGTGGCTGATGAGCCATGACTGGCCCGTGTCGCGGTTGAGCAGCCATCCATAGCGCCCATTGATGCTGGTGGCGACAATAGCCCAGGGGTCGGTCGGCGTGAGGCGTTCGCCGTCCCACACATAGGCCGCCGGCGGTCTCGGGGCCATCTTGGGTTGGAAGTACGCGATGAAGTAGGTTCGGCCCATCCATCGCGCCCTTGAGAGAGGCACGAAGTCATATTCCGGGTGGAGACGTCTGATCTGGTTTAGTTCGGTGCGGCGCTCGGCTCGGCAGGCCTGGGCCGCCCTCACCGTTTTCGAATCCGGCCGGCGGGTCTCCAGCGTCCGGCCGTGAACCTCCAGATACGAGGGGCGTCCCTTCATCTGCACTTCCAGCAGATACCAATCGGCCCTGACGCCGACCACCGAGATGTTCCCGATCTCATCCCGCATCATAATCCGCCGAGTCTGGTTGGGGTGCGGGCCTCGCTGTCGGTCGTCTACGATCGCCAGGAGTAGACTGCGCTGCGGCATCCTGCTCAATTCCCATATGGAGGGCACGCCGTTGGCGCAGAGGGTGCGGTACCTGTCCAAAAGCATGAGCGGCATGAGAGGGACAGAGGACTCCCAGAGGTTCCGCCCGATATACGTCTCCTGGCTCACGTTGTAGGCGACCCTCCCTTTGTCCGTGACCAGCATCCGGTACTTATCCCAGGCCGTTAGCAGGCCCGGCGGGTCCACCCCGAGCTTGTCTACCGTGCCGACTTGTATCGCGACGGCCTTCGCGTCCTCGGCCACGAACGCTCTGTCGCAACCGTCGCGGACGTACCGCACCATCCGCTCAGCGACTTGCCTCGTATCGGGCCCGAGGGGCTCCAACTGCAGGATAGGGTGAGCGGAAGCTATGGCAAACCGGGCACGGATGTCCTGATCCAGGTCGGCGTACGACAAAGCGGTCAGGCAGGTGCAGAGCCCGATCGCAGGTAACATTGGTCGGATCATTCGCTATGTCTCCGGGGGCTCCGTCAGCTGGTACGCGATTCCGCGCAGGATTAGATTGAACGGCGTGCTCGCGGCGCCCGCAACCGCAGCGCCGATCCTACAGGCGATTGTTTGACCGTTCGGAATGATGACCGGCGTTTCGTTCGTACCATCTGAGGTCGTCAGGCGGACAAAATCGCCCGGCTGCGGGCTGGGTCCGTCACACCGCATTCGCGTGATGCCAAGCTTGGGAAAGATGCCGGGAGACAGGATGCTCACCGGCCCGTAATAGCCCAGTCCCGGGAGGTTGCGTCCCTGGGCGTATGCGAAGAGGGGGTAACCCTGCGTCCCGGAGTTCGTAACCTCGAAATCGTAACGCAGGTCGGCGCCGTAGCAGCCCCGATTGCCGCGCTCAGTTCCATATGTGTCACCCGGATATTGCGCAAAGGCCGCGATCTCCGGGCCGCCATCCGCGGCAACCTGGATTGTCCTGATCGGTGGATCGCCTTGAAGCGCCTTCACATCAATGGTTCCGCCCGGCATCGTCAACTGACGGAACGGCCAATAGCCGCGGACATGTTGGCCAGGATCCACGGCTGGTATCTGATCCCATGGACCCGGTGCCCCGCTCCCCGAGGCGACAGTCGTGCGCAAGTAGAGCGTGGCCGTCGCCGTCAGTACGACGTCGAACTCCATGACGGCGGCGACGAGCTGGTTGTCCGATACCTGTGCTTGTTGCCAGATGGCCGACTCCGTCGCGCCGAGGGACACATCCGAGAGGGCCGCGTCCCATTGACTCCACAGGTGGACCTTGGCCAGGCACAAACCGGTGGCGGCGTAGTCGCCGCCGTAGCTGCGCATACTGATCACCCGCCGGTCCGTGATCTGACAGGAGCCGCTGGAAACCCGGGCGAACAGGCTGAAGACCCGCGGCGCTCCCAGCTTGTTCACGTGCCAGACGAACACTCGTACTCTGGTCGTGCCCGCGGCCAGCTCGATTTCACATCGATACAGGGTGTTCGTCGAGCTCCCGTTCTAGTCTTTCATTGTTTCCGGAGACGCGGTTTCCGGGCAGTTGCTGACGATCAGCCTCGGGCCGCCCGTGGAAGGATTACCCGGTGCATCGGCGGTGGTTCCGCAGACTCCGATCCAGCACTTATAGTTTCCGGGAGAGCATCCCATAACCCTTCATACGGATGCGGAGCCGCGATTCGTGGCTGGTCCCATGGGGACCGCCAAGCTGTACCGATGCGCCTCGCTCCAGACCTCGGAGAGGGTCTTGTACCGCACGTCCCAGGTAAACGTGTCGTTCGTGCAGTCGAAGATGACCTCCTCAACCTGCGCGTTGGCTGAGCCTGTCGAAGCCCCGGTGGCTGAGAGCTGAGAGCTGAGAGCTGAGAGCTGAGAGGCAAGAGGCCCGTCGTCGTACGGGCAATTCAAGAATTGCCCGTACCGGCCCGGTGGCTGAGCTTGTCGAAGCCGAGAGCTGAGAGCTGAGAGGCACGAGGCGAGAGGCGAGAGGCGAGAGGCAAGAGGCAAGAGCTGAGAGCTGAGAGCTGAGAGCTGAGAGCTGAGAGATACATCGTCGTAGGGGCAATTCATGAATTGCCCGTACCACCCCGGTGGCTGAGCTTGTCGAAGCCCCGGTGGCCGAGCTTGTCGAAGCGGGTTCCGTCGGACCGGTTTGGTGGTACGATCTTCGTATGGCAACGCATGCGCTTGTGTTCGCCTTGATGGCGCTGGCCGTGGGGCAGACTCCGGAGGCCGGCATCGCAGCCCGATATCCGGGCGATCGGGGGATCGCGCGGGATGCCCGGGTGCTCCTGCACGAGGACTTCGAGTCCGGATCGATGGCCGATGTAACGCGGCGCTGGACCGCGGTGAGCAACGAAGGGGGCAGGGCGCTGGAGCTGGTTCCCGGAGGACCCGGTTCGGCTTCGGCGGGGCGCTGCCTCCGCGCCACGGCGACGCTCGGTTCGAATACGGGAGGACATCTGTACAAACGGCTCCCGCGTGAGGTCGACACCCTCTACGCCCGGTTCTACGTTCGTTTCGCCGCCGATGCGCCCTACATCCACCATTTCGTCCACCTCGGCGGTTATCGACCGGCGACCGACTGGCCGCAGGGCGGCGCGGGCGAGCGCCCGGCCGGCGACGAACGGATCACCGTCGGCATCGAACCCCATGGCGTGGGCGGCGCCTACCCGGCGCCGGGCGTCTGGACCTTCTACGCCTACTGGCACGAGATGAAGATCTCGGCGGACGGCAAGTACTGGGGCAACGCCATGCGGCCTGCGCGTCCGGCCCTCGTGCCGAAGGATCGCTGGCAATGCGTCGAGGTGATGCTGAAGCTCAACTCGTCACCGGACGCTGCCGACGGCGAGCTGGCCCTGTGGCTCGACGGGAAACAGGCCTACCACATCCGAAAGGGTACGCCCATCGGCCCATGGACCGGACTGGGCTTCGATACCCGACCGGAGGGCAAGCCGTTCGATGGTTTTCGATGGCGAACGAGCTCCGACCTCAAGCTCAACTTCTTCTGGCTCCTCCACTATGTGACGGAGAGCGCGGCCCAACAGAACAACGTGGCGAATCCGGCCAGGGTGAACCGGGTCTGGTTCGACGATATCGTCGTCGCGGCGGAGTACATCGGCCCGAGGCGCGCCCCGTAGGCTTCCGGACGTCTCGATCCGCTCCGATCGGCCAGCGTTGAGGTCGTGATGACGACCCTGCCCCCGCGCGGTATGGATCCGGGAGGCAGCCTGAAACGCCGGGCTGCCCGATGGAGTACAATGCCGCAATGGCGTCAACGGCGCCCTCGCGGGACGCCCATCAGGCGCGCTAATCAAGGAGGACGCAGTACGTGGCACAGAAGAAACTCGGCATCGGCATCATCGGTTCGGGGGGCATCGCGCAGGGAGCGCACATGCCGGGCTACGCAGCGGTACCCGATCTGTGCGAGATCATCGCGGTGGCGGACGTCAACCAGGAAACCGCGCAGAAGGCGGCAGAGAAGTTCAACGTTCCACACGTCTTCGAGGATTACAGGAAGCTGTTGGAGATGGACGAAATCGACGCGGTCTCCGTCTGCACTCCCAACTACCTGCACTACGAGCCCACGCTTGCGGCCTTCGCCGCCGGGAAGCATGTGCTATGCGAGAAGCCCATCGCGATGAACGCGGACGAAGCGGCTCAGATGGTGGCAGCGGGCAAGAAGGCGGGTCGCAAGTTCATGGTCGGGTACAACAGCCGCTTCGCCCCGACAAACCAGCTTCTGAAGGAGATCATCTCCAGCGGCGATCTCGGCGAGATCTACTTCGCGCGAGCCCAGGCGCTCCGTCGGCGCGGCATACCGGGATGGGGCGTTTTCATCGACAAGGCCAAACAGGGCGGAGGTCCCCTGATCGACATCGGAGTCCACATCCTCGATCTCACTCTCTGGTTGATGGGGCATCCCAAGCCCGTCGCCGCATCGGGTTCCACCTATGCGAAGTTCGGCAAGCGGAGCGATGTCGTGGGCTTCATGGGGCAGTGGGACTACGCGAACTTCACGGTAGAGGACTTCGCCATCGGCCTGATCCGATTCGATAACGGCGCGACGATCTCGCTGGAGTCGAGCTTCGTCGCCAATATCCCCGAGGATCTCTTCACGAGCACGCTGTGCGGCACGGAGGGTGGTGCGGTCACCCATCCGCTCACCATCGTCCGGGAGCAGCACCGATCGCTGCAGACGTTCCGGCCCGAGATCCCGCACTCCGATATCAACACGCACGCGGCTGAGGTGAAGCACTTCTGCGAAGCGATCCAAAACGATACGGAACCCCTGATCACCGGTGAACACGGCCTCGCCGTAGCCAAGATCATGGACGCGATCTATGCATCGTCGGAAGCGGGCAAAGAGGTGACCATCGCCTAGGAGGAGAAGCAGGGCCTCTCCGGGATGCCGTCTTGAACCGGACGAGCCCTGTTATGGCAGACTGCGGCTGGCGCGCGCATCGGAGGACGGCGTTCCGATACGGAGTCGGCGCCGCAGTCTGCCTGTTCTCATGAACCGATGAGCCTGGATTCCATTCGATCGGGTTCGACGCTGCCGCTCACGGCCAGCGCTCGTGCCGTGATCATCAGCGTCGCCATCGTTGCGGGTTTCGCGGAGCTCGCCTATGCGATGATGAACGTCTCGGCGATGCCGGTCTACCTGAAGTTCAGCATGCACTACGGCGAGACCGGGGTCACGGCCATCGGCGCGGCGTTTCTACTGTGCGAAGGGCTGATGAAGGGTCCCTTCGGCATTCTGGGCGACAGGATCGGCCGGAAGAAGCTGATCATGATCGGCCCGCTCGTGAGCGTGGTTACGGCGCTTCTGACGCTGCTCGTTCGGCCCGAACAGTGGTACCTCTTCGTGATTCTCCGTACGCTCGACGGGCTGGGCGCCGCCGCGCTCTGGCCGGCGGCCCTGGCGATGATGGCGGATGTGGTGCGGGAGGATCGGCGCTCTCAGGCCATGGCTCTGTTCAACGTCACCTATCTTCTCGGGATCGCGCTGGGGCCCGCCCTGGGCGGCGCCGCCAACGACCTCGCGGCTTTCGTCGTTGGCCGCCTGCCCGAGTTCGTCGCCGCTCATACGCCGGACGCGGTTTCGCAGCATGTGCATGCGAGGGCCGTTGATCCGCGTCACGCCTCGTTCTATCTCATCAGTTTTGTCTTTCTCGTCACGGCTCTGGTGGCCTGGTGGCGGGTGCCGAACCTGCCCCCCCACCATCAACGAGAAGGCGCCGAAGCCGAGGCGGGCTTCTCGTGGAGCTCGCTCGTGGAAACGCTGCGCCGATCGCCGGCGATGCTCTTCATGGCGTTCATTACGTTCTTCGGCGTGGGGCTGATTATGTTTCTGATCAAGCTGTTCGCAATGCAGGAGTTCGGCCTCTCCGAGTCGGCGTTTGGTTCGCTCTTGCTGGTGCCCTGTCTGATCATCGCGGTCGCGTCGATCCCTCTGGGCACGATCGGGGATCGGGTGGGCCGGGTCCGCGCGGTCCGAATCGGCATCGGGCTCTGCGCGTTCTCCATGTGGGCGCTGATCCTGATGCCGGGCCATGTTGCGCTGATCCTCGGCGGATCGTTGATCGGCATCGGTTTCGTGATCGCGTTTCCGTCGTGGATGGCCTATATCGCCGACAGCAGCCATCCCTCGCAGCGCGGGGCGGTGATGGGCGCGGTTGGCACCGCTCAGGGCGTGGGCGCCCTCATCGGTGTGCCGGTCGGAGGCCTTCTCTATGAGAAAGCGTCCATCGCTATCCCGGGGATGCCGTGGCTCAACGGGCATTACGCGCCGTTTATTGGTTGTGCGGCGTCGCTGCTGATCGCCTGGCTATTCGCTATGACGGTGATCAAACCGGGGACCGCCGGGCAGTACTAGCCGCTATGGTGCGGGATCGCCTCCGACGCCTCGGTCGGGGTTGACCGGCGGGCCTTGATGACAGACGCCGCGATCGAGATGCCGAGGATCGCCACGATAATCCCCAGCGACACCGGCGTCGGGATATCGAGGATGCCCAGCATCTTGAAGCCGACATAGATCAGGACGGCAGCGAGGCCTATGGAGAGGTATTCGAACATGCCCATAACGCCTGCGAGGAGGAAGTAGAACGATCGCAATCCCAGAATCGCAAAGACGTTGGAGGTGAAGACGATGAAGGGATCGCGGCTGATGGCGAGGACGGCCGGGATGCTGTCGACGGCGAACATCAGATCGGTCAGTTCGACGATGATGAGCACCAGGAACAGCGGCGTCGCGTGGCGGATGCCGTCGATGACCGTGAAGAAGCGCTGACCGTCGAACTGGTCCGTGAGCCTCAGATGGGCCTTGAGCCAGCGCAGGACAGCCATATCCGTGACGTCGGCCTCCCGGTGACGGTGGAGGAACATGCGAACGCCGGTGAACATCAGGAAGACACCGAAGACAATGGTGATCCAGTGGAAGGCCGAGATGAGCGCGGTGCCTGCCGCGATCATTGCCCCGCGCATGGCTACCGCGCCGAGGATGCCCCAGAACAGGACGCGGTGCTGATGGCGTCGCTCGACGCCAAACTGGCTGAAGATCACCGCAAAGAGGAAGACGTTATCCACCGAAAGGCTTAGCTCGATCAGATACGCGGTTGTGAACTGAATTCCCGTCTGGGCGCCCAGCTTCACGAACACCCAACCTCCGAAAAGGACGGCGATGCTGATCCAGATGGAGGACCACATGGCCGCTTCGCGAAAGGACGGCTCATGCGCCCGGCGATTGAGCAGGCCCAGGTCGAGAACCAGGACGATCAGCACCAGGACCGTGAACCCGATCCACATCATTGGATGGTTCATTACGATCTCCTATATATTCCGACAATAAAAGACCTCCGGCCTGCGTCCCGATGACATTGGACGCTGGCCGAAGGTCTTGCCATCTGCCCGGTTATTCGTTTCGATCGATCCGGTTCATGGATCGGATCGGAAACGTAACCGGAGCGGAGAGTACGCCGGGAGCTCGGAAGCTCCGTCTTGACGGCGCACCCGTCCCATCAACGACCGGGACGGCTACTCCCCCTCGGTGTCGTTGTCAGTATACCCTCGGTTCAGCCAGTCTGGCTGACGAACACCTCGCGCAGGGCGTCGGCGATGTGCTTGAGTCCGAGCCGGGGATGTCCCGGATACCCATCGACCTCGGCGGTGACCACATCGTCGTAGCCGATCTCGGTCAGAGCCTCGCGTACGTCCCGCCACGGCACATCCCCCTGGAGGAGGTTGGCGAAACCCTGGATATTGCCGATCTGACACCGAAAGTCCTTGACATGCACCTTCTTAATCCGGCTGCCGAGGATCCGAATCCAGTGCTGCGGATATCCGTACGCCAGGACGTTGCCGACATCGAAGTACGCTTTGATCCACGGGCTCGCCAGCTCGTCGATGAACCGGGCCATTTCCATCGGGGAGAGGAGGAACTTGTTCCATACGTTCTCCACCCCGATGACGACCCGATACTCGGCCGCAACGGGCTCCAGCGATCGAAGGCGCTCCTGGGCGCGAGCGTAGGCCTGATCATAGGCGACCTCCGCCGTGACGAGTCCCGGTACGCACAGCAGCGTATCGCAGCCGAGCCAGCGCGCGATCCTGAGCTGGTCACCGATGATGGCGGTGGCCTGCTGCCGGCGCGCCGCGTCGGGATCGGTCAGCGGATGCGACCATCCCATCCCGGTGGAAACGCTCGAGATCTCGATGCCCGCCGATGCCGCCATTCGGACGATCCGTGCGGCTTCTTCTTCAGAGGTGTCGGGTGTCAGATAGCCGCTCTCCGCGATATTGATCTCGATGCAATCGAAGCCCGCCTCGCGTGCGGCCGCAAAGCACTCCTCGAGGCTCCAGTCCGACGGCATCGTCCATCGGTTAACGCCGAGTTTCATGCACCGTTGCCCTCCTGGACGGCCATCGCATATGGTGCGGAAGGCCGTGGCGCTGGGATAGCGATCAGGCCGTCGGGGTCACGGACGCTCGGGCCGATTCCAGCTGCCCCGCAGATCCGAGGTACTCGTTGCGGCTGGCGATGAACTTCGCGTATTCCGGCATGAACACCTTACCGGGATCTCGCAGGTCGAACTTCGCCGGAAAGTCGCGGAAGAACTCTCGATGGACGCGGCACCAGACGAGGCGCCCGTCCGTATCGATGTTGATCTTGCAGACGCCCTTCTGTGCGGCCGGGAGGTACTGTGCGGGATCGACGCCTTTGGCGCCCTTGAGTGCGCCGCCGGCGGCGTTGATCCGCTCCACTTCATCCTGCGGCACCGAGGACGAGCCGTGCATGACCAGCGGAAAACCGGGCAGTCGGCGCTGAATCTCCTCGATGACCTCGAAATGGATCCCCTGCGAACCCGTAAACTTGTAGGCGCCATGGCTGGTGCCGATCGCACAGGCGAGGCTATCGCAGCCGGTCCGCTTTATGAACTCCTCGGCCTCGGCGGGATCGGTGAGATGGGCGTCCTTTTCATCGACGGAGACGTGCTCCTCGACGCCTCCGAGCTGACCGAGTTCCGCTTCCACTGAGATGCCCTTCGCGTGGGCGGCGGCGACCACGCGCTGGGTCACCGCGATGTTCTCTTCAAACGGGAGATGGGAACCGTCGATCATCACCGAGGAATAAAAGCCGCTGTTGATGCAATCCATACACGCCTCTTCGTCGCCATGGTCCAGATGCACCGCGAAGAGGGATTCAGGCCAGAGCTGGTCCGCCGTGCGGATGATTGCCTCGAGCATCAGCTTATTGGTATAGGATCGCGCGCCCTTGCTGATCTGAATAATAAAGGGCGCCCGGGAATCGAGGTTTCCCTGAAAAAGACCCATGGCCTGTTCGAGGTTGTTGATGTTATAGGCGCCTATGGCGTACTTGCCATAGGCATGAGCAAAAAGCTCGCGGGCCGGGACGATCATGCGCAGTCTCCTTATCCGGAATAGGGCGATTACCTGGTTCAGTGTACCTTACGGACCGCGCCGAGCCCCGGTCCTGACGCCATGCGGCAGACCATGGCGGGCTCCGGGAATGCTGGCCGCTCGTACGAGCGTACGGTGTCGCCTGCTGCGGTTACGACTCGCAATGGGCCGAGGTATCCGATCGTCCGATCGATCCGCGACATCGGACCGACACCATGCGTATACGGCTCCTCTATGGCGCCTCGCCGACCCGGACCCGGGCGCGGCGGTTGTCATCGCCCGAACGCCATTCGACCTCGGTTTGAGCTCCGATCCGGAGGCCCCGCTCGGCAGCTTTGAACGCATCTTCGTCTTTGACCGCCTTACCATTGACGCGGATGATGACATCGCCGGCCTCGATGCCGGCCTCTGCGGCAGGGCCATTCCGATAGATGCCCCGAACGACGACACCTTCGACATCCGGCAGGCCATAGCGGCGGACAAAGAAGGAGTTGTTCGTAGTAACGACGACTCCCAGCCAGGCGCGTTTGACTTTTCCGAACCGTTTGAGCTCGTCGGCGACGCCGAGAGCCGTGTCGATCGGGATGGCAAAGCCGATACCCTGGGCGTCTGGACGAATCAGGGTGTTGATGCCGACGACTCTGCCCGCGAGGTTGACCAGCGGGCCGCCGGAGTTGCCCGGGTTGATCAGTGCGTCATGCTGGATCAGATCGGAATAGAGCCGATCCTCGATCTGAACTGGCCGATTCAGGGCGCTGACGACGCCGTTGGTCACCGTAAACTGAAGGTCGAGCGGGTTGCCGATGGCGACGACCATCTGGCCGGGCACCAGGCCGCGAACCGTGCCGATCGGCGCTGCGGGAAGGTTCTTTGGATCCACCTTGATCAGGGCGACATCGGTCTGGCGGTCGGCGCCGACTACGGTCGCCGGGAATCGGCGGCCGTCCGTGAGCGCTACGGTGATCTTTCGGCCGGTCTCGCCTGCGTCGCCGACGACGTGCTGATTGGTCAGGATAAAGCCATCGTTGGTGATGAGCACTCCGGAGCCGTGGCTCTGGGCTTCACGAAATCGGGGCTCGCCGAAGAAGGCGTCGTCGAAGAAGCCCCGTACTCGAACTCGCTGCGTCAGGTCGATGTTGACGACGGCTTTGTACACAGACCGCGCCGCACGGGCGTATATCTCCTCGGGCGAGAGATCCTTGGGAGGAGCCCCCGGCGAGACGCCCAGGCCTGAGGTCTCCTGCGCGAAGCCGATGGGTGGCCCCCACGATATCCGCAGGTTCGCGGCGAGGACGGCCAACGCGACACAGGCTCCGATGATAAAGACAAGCCCTTTGTTCATCTCTCTGCCCTTCAAGTCGCACCTTCCCGGGGCGACGGCGTAGTACGAGCGGTTCGGGACATAATACCGGTCAACGTCATCCACAGGAAAGCAGGTGTTCAGCCGATGGGAACTGCCTACATTGGCCTCGGCTCCAACCTCGGGAATCGGTTGGAGCATCTCCAATCGGCGCTATCTCTGTGCAGGGCCGCAGGTATCATCCCGCTCCGCGGCTCGCACGTCTACGAGACTGAGTACGACGGTCCGATCGATTCCCCACAACCTCGCTTTCTCAACTGCGTCGTCCGGGTGCGGAGTGGGCCAGGACCTCATGATCTACTCGCTTCGGTGCAGCAGATCGAACGAACCCTGGGTCGGACCCCTACCTTCGGCTGGATGCCCCGGTCTATCGATCTAGACGTTTTGATGGTTCCGGGCGTTTGCCTGAGGTCCGCCGACCTGATTCTGCCACATCCGCGGATGTGGACGCGCGGCTTCGTGATGGTTCCTCTGGCCGAACTCGACCCGGAAATCGAGGCTCCAGACGGCCGGACCGCAGCGCGGCTGGCGGCCGAATGCATGCTTATCGGCCCTCCGGTGCGCCCCTACGCGCCCCCGAGAAGCCTGTTTGCAGGCGAATACGTTGACAACAGCGCGAACCTGTCCTTATAATATAGGCGTTGGGCTGAGCCGCTTCCGCGGAAATAGTCGCGCGGCTCCGCTCCTTCGATTGTTACGCAATATACAGACCGGTGCGCCGCGATTCGGCGCCGGATTCGATAAGGCGGTATATAGCCGATAGATGAGCGTCGTGATGGATCATGAACCGGCGCCGGATGTGTCGCCCTCACGATCAACGGGCGAGTGCATGCCGGTGGTGCCTGTTGCGAAGATATCACCCGGTTACGCCTTCGCCAAGCGGGCCCTTGATGTGCTGATCAGCGCTGCGGCGCTGGTTCTAGGCTTGCCTGTCTGGCTTCTGATAGGATGCCTGATCAAGATCACGTCCCCGGGGCCGGTGATTTACCGTCAGACACGGATCGGTATGGGTGGGCTTCCGTTCGTATTCTACAAGTTTCGCTCGATGAGAGACGGCGCCGATGCCGAGCGTCACACCGTTGAGCACCTGAATACCACCGGTGGGCCGACATTCAAAGCGGAAGACGATCCCAGGATCACACCGCTGGGAAAGATGCTGAGGCGGACCAGTCTGGATGAGATTCCCCAGCTATGGATCGTGCTCACCGGTCAGATGAGCCTCGTTGGCCCGAGGCCTCCGCTGCCCGAGGAGGTCGAGTGTTACCGGGACGATCAAATGGCCAGATTGGGCGTTCCCCAGGGATTGACCTGTCTATGGCAGATCAACGGGCGGAGCGATATCAGCTTTGAGGAGCAGGTGCGGCTCGACCTCGACTATATCGCGCGGCGATCGATCTGGCTTGACCTGTACATCCTCATCAGGACAGTTCCTGTCGTTTTGTTCGGCACTGGCGCTCGCTAGTTCCCGAGACTGTCGTTTCGGGTACGCTATTCCGCGTTTCGGGTATCGGCGCTGATCCTACGGCGCGAAAGGAACATACACGGTCTATGCAAACGAGTTCCTGGGCGAGCAGCGAGATCTCGCTCCGCGATTATATCAACATCCTTCGTCGCAGGCGACTGATCATCGTCGTGGCTGCGCTGATCATCTTTGGCGTGGGCGCCGTGACGACGTTTCGGATGGCGCCGGTCTATCGTTCGACGACAAGGATGCTGGTCGACGTTAACTCCCGAGGCTATGGCCCCTACAGCGGTGATCCGTTGCTGAGCCAGTTCTTTATCCAGAGCAACGTTGGAGATGTGAGCACTCAGATCGAAGTGCTGCGCAGCGAAGGGGTGATGACTGCAGCCTACAAGGAGTCCGGTGTCGCGCCGGGCACCGTAACGCTGAGTGTGAGTCAGGCGGCTCAGACGGCAGTGCTCGATATCGCGGCCGAGTCGCAGAATGCTGATTCCGCCCGCCGGTTCCTTGACGCATTACCCCGAGTGTATATCAAGAACGTAACATGGAATCGTAAAGAGGAGATCAACAACGCCATCGAGTTTATGCGCGAACGAGTTGCCGAAGAGATGGCGCAGCTTCGTTTGGTGCAGACCGAACTCCAGCAGCTCCGGAGCATATCAAAGGTATACAGTGTTGCAGAAGGCACCAAGCAGCTGGTCGCAATGCAGGCCCAATCCATAGCGGATATCCGTAAGGCCGAGATCGCGGTTCAGACGTCTCAGGCGATGGTTCAGGCCCTGCAACAGCAGCGGGCCGGGCTTCCGGAATGGCAGGTGACCACGCAGACCGTCACGAATCCCGAGATCGCGCGAACGGAGGAGGAGATCCACAAACTCGAGACGCAGCGATCCGGTATGCTCGTATTATTCAAGCCCGCTGCCCCAGAGGTGAAGGAAGTGGACGCCCGCCTTCAAGCCATGAAGGATCGTCTCGCTCGGACGCCTGCAACAACGACGCTTACGAACAAGGTGCGTAATCCTGATCTGCTTGCGATGGATACGCAGATCGCCGCCGCCAAACGGGCGAGCCTTGCCGCCAGGCTGGAGCTCGCAGGGGCGCGCAGCAACAGCGAGAACGTCAACGCCCGGCTCTCCGGGATCAGCTCCCAGGACATCCGTCAGGCCAAGCTGGAAGCCGAAGCGGAGCGACACAAACAGGCTGCATCGTCCTTCAGCCGGAATATCGATGACCTGAGCGTCCGGGCTAAAGCCGCGCCGGATCCGGTTCGCGTCATCGGCGCCCCGCGCGTGGCCTGGAAAGTGGCGCCCAATACAGCCAGCAACCTCATCTACGCGGCCGTCGTTGGCCTTCTTGTCGGAATATGTCTGGCGCTGCTGCAGGAATATCTGGACGACCGCATCAACATGCCGGAAGACGCCCGTCGGATCATGGGAGCTCCGGTGCTCGGTTTCGTGCCCCTGGTCGAGGAGGCCAAAGCGCGGCTGGTTCGGCAATCCCACGGCGGATCGCTCCTGGAGAGCTATCGTGTGCTGAGGACGAACGTCCGCTTTGCGACGGTCGGCAACGAGGGCACGACGCTCTTGATCACGAGTACGGTTCCGGGCGAAGGTAAGTCGCTGACCGTTGCGAACCTGGCCGTGGCGATGGCGCTGGATGGGCGATCCGTCATCGCAGTCGATACGGACCTTCGGCGCCCCACACTTCACGATAAGTTCGATTGTGTCCAGCGTCCCGGTCTCACGAACGTCCTCGTCGGGAATACCTCTCTCGACGAAGCGCTCCAGGAGACCGCGATACCCGGTCTAAGGGTTCTGGCCTCCGGTCCTCTTCCTCCGAACCCGGCCGAACTGTTGAACTCGCCGGCGATGCGACAGCTCCATGCTCAGCTACGCGAGCGTGCGGATGTCGTGATCTATGACAGCCCGCCGTTCCTCGCTTCGGCCGATGCTCAGGTGCTCTCAGCGGATGTGGATGGTGTCCTCTATGTCGTTCAGTTTGGCGAAGCGCGAAAAAGCGCCATCCGGCATGCGAACGACCTGATGGCGCAAGCCCACGCGAACGTGCTCGGTATCGTGTTCAATAAGATCACGCTATCGGGTATACGCGATGACTACTACTACTATGGCTACTATCGGTACTATCGGTACTATGACTATAAGCCGAAGCTTGAGGGCGCAGATCGCGGAACTCGCCGCGGCCGCCATTCCGATTACGAATCGATGCTTGCTGGCAGCGAAGGGTTGTCGCCGGACAGCGGCGCTGAACCCGTAGAGGGCGAGACCAGGGCTATCGAATCGGACAAGGAGCAGAGCGCATGAGACGCCTGATGGCAGCGTGGGCGCTGCTGCTGGTCGCAAGCCTTCCGGTGCTCGCACAGGAGACGCCGGAAGCCGATCCCGAGTACATTCTGGGACCGGACGACGTCATCGAGATCGCCGTACCGAGCCACAGCGGCCTCGAACGGACGGTCAATATTATGCCGGATGGCAGGATTACGTTTCCTCGCGTCGGCGAAGTGATTGCATCGGGCAAAACCGCGCATCAGCTGGCCACGGAGCTCAAGACCGAACTCGAGAAGACCCTCAATAACGTTACGGTTCTCGTGCTGGTTCGGGAAATGCGGGCCAACCGGGTGAGCATCATCGGCGGTGTTCGGAGCGGCGGCGTCTTCTTCATGAGGGGCGCCTGGAAGCTCATGGACCTGCTCGCGGCTGCGGGTGGCTTGGGCGGTCGACCATCCGCCTTCACGGCGCGTCTCATCCGCGGCAAGACCGAGGTGATCAACCTTGATCTGGCCTCTGCGCTTGCCGACCCGAAGTCGCCGGCCAATATCAGCCTCCAGCGCAACGATATGGTTCTGGTCGATCCGATCGAACGGTCAGAACTGCTGATCAACGTCCTCGGGCAGGTCGGTCGACCCGGGACGATCGAGATTCAGGAGAACATGTCGCTGCTGGATATCATCAGCACCGCCGGCAATCCCACTGATCGTGCAGGCCTGTCGCGCGCCTATGTGTTGCGAAACGGTAAGGAGATTCCTCTGAACCTCCGGCCGCTGCTGATCGAAGGCAAGCATGACGCCTATATTGAGGGGTTCAAGATCCAGGCCGGCGACATCCTCTATATCCCGGAGATCGAGGAGCAGTATGCTGTCATGGGTATGGTCGCGAAGCCGGGCTATTTCCCGATACCCGAGAAGAAGAAGGTGACCGTACTGGAGGCTCTGGGACGGGCTGGCGGTCAGGGGCAGAATGCCGATCTACGGCAGGCTGGCATCATCCGATCTCGGTCCGGGAAAACCGAGATGATCAAGCTCGATCTCAACGCATTGCTCAAGAAGAGCAATATGGTCTACAACCTTACCATGGAACCGGAGGATATCCTCTTTATTCCGGAGCGGGGTAAGCGGGGCATCACGATGGGCGAGGCGTTCCAGTCGATCTATATGTGGAGATACATCGGACTGCCGTTCCTCTGGTAGATCGATCGTCAGCGTGGTGAGAGCATCGGCTCGGCTGTTCTCACCATGCTCGGCGAATCTCAATCGGTGGCGAAAATCGCGTCAGACGGCGATTGGTTGATCTTCAGATCCCGATAGACCGTCGCTCCGGCGAGCTGGTTAGCCTGATTCCGAACCTCGATCCGTGTCGGCAGCCAGATGCCCGGTTGGACTTCCATCGGCTCTAGATAATCGAACGTCGCCCGGGTCTTCCCGTCCCCGTTGAGCCATCGCCGACGCAGGACGTACTTTCGCTGGGGATCGATGGTCAGCTGATAGGTCGGCGATACAGCCGAATCGGGCTTGCGTGAGGCGCCGTCGCGATCCGGGTCTCCACGCAGCACGACCTCGAATACCGGATAGCTCCCGCCCCGGATCGTCTCGTCCCGAAGGTATCTCGATTCAATGCCTTGCAGTATCGTCGTAGTCACAATACCGAGGTCAAGAAGCGAATGGCGACGCGATAGCTCCTGTCCGATATCGTCCCGCTTCTTCAGGCCCAACTGCGGCACATGGATGAACCGCCGGGCGCCGTTGACGATGAAAACCCCGAGACGGTTGTCCAGACGGAACTTATCCGGGTCCTTATATCGGATTGTGACATCGCGGAGCCGGTAGACGATGCCGAAGTCCTTATTGATCGCCTCGAGCTCCGTCAGATCCGCCTGATCAACGCGAACCTTAGCCTCCAGATCCTTGATCGCGTCGTTGGCGCAGGCCTCCAGGGTAGGCGCACCAGAGAGTGCCAGAGAGTGAAGAAGGCCGATGATGGCAACGATGTTGAGAAGTTCCATAGGACAGGCTACCCGATGCCGCTTTGCCCGGGGATCATCGATCCGGATACGGGATGGCTGAGCCGGACGGTAATGATGATCTCTGCGTACTCCCTCCGCCTGGTCTCGTTCGACTTGGGCTGCTTCAGGAGGATCGTACGCGAATCCACCAGGACGGTCGTCTCGTTTCCTTCGCGAGTCTGGCCAACGACCGCAGTGGGGTTCTTGTCTCGATCATATTTCGAGCGGCGGAGGCGGGTCTTGTAGTATTTCAGGATATTGCGTTGAAGGTGGGCCGCGGGACCGTCGCGACTGATCCGGAGGCTGAATGTACAGGCGATCCCTTCGGGAACCGGAGCGGTGACGATGCCCGCGGCCGAGGATATGCGAGAACCCGGATAGACCGGCACCCCCAGCCTGGCTACATCCTGCAGCGTCGGCTTCTCGATGCCCCCCGCAGGTGGAAACGATCGCGTCGCAGTACTCCCTGGACCGCTGTTCTTCGCACATCCGGTGGGTGTGCCGATACAGACCACTGCGCCGATGAGCGCGACGAGCCGGCAGCGATGGAGAGGCCTGATGTGGGTCATCGCAGTTCCAAACAGGCAAGACGCTGGCGATTGCGGATCAGCAATGCGCCGCTCGCGACGATCGGCGGACTCCAGCTCTGGCCGCCGAGAGGTTTGAACCGGCCGAGCTCCTCATAGCGTTCGGCGGTCAGGCGCGCCATCACGACGTCGCCGCCTGCGCCATCGACCGCGATCAACGTACCGTCCACCCCGAGTACGCCCCCTTTCTCGAACCCTTTCTCCTGCCAGCGAACCGCGCCGTCCTTGAGCCGCAGGCAGACCAGATAGCCCGGGTCGCCGATGCCGTACAGATGCCCATCCTGCAGGATCGGTGTGTTCATGTGAGCGCGGATCGCCTGATTACGCCATAACTCCTTCGGGCCGTCCTCGCCGATCTCATACAGCGCGCTCCCCATCTGGTACGAGCTGCAGATGAACACGCGGTTGTCGCTGATGATCGGGCAGGCGACGTTGGTGCCGTCGACCGTCTCCCACGGTATTCGCCAGAGGATCGCGCCGTTCGCCGCATCCACGCCGACGAATCCTTTCGCGACGCCGGTCACATACTGCCGTTTCCCGTTGATCACGGCGGGCGTCGGCATACCGTACCCCGGCGTGTCGCCCTCACCGCCAGACCAGATCGTCGCACCTGTAGCCGGATCGAGGGCCGCGACGGCAGCCCTCGAGCCGCCCGGCAGGACGATGAGCTTGCCCTGATCGACGAGCGGCGGCGCCGAGTATCCCCACATCGGGCCTTTGCCCGCGAAATCTTCGACGAGGTGTCGTTGCCAGAGGAGCTTGCCGGTCTGCGCATCGAGGCACAGCAAGCGGCCCTCTCGACTCAACGTGAAGACGCGGTTCTGGGCGATCGTCGGAGTCGCCCGTGCGAATCCGTAGATGTTCCGGTTCGATTCGGCGTAGGCGAACCTCCAGCGTTCCTTGCCGCTCGCGAGATCGATCGCCCGGACCACGTCCTCAGCGCCTTCATGATCGACGATATAGACGATGCCTTTCGAGACAGATGGCCCGGCGTAACCGTTGTCATGCAGGTCAAGGGTCCAGCGCAGCGCGGGCCGGTGGGCCGTCCAGTCCTTACGGATACCCTTCTCCGGCGACACACCGGTCAGGGACAGACCTCGGAACTGAGGCCAATCCGAGCCCGATCGCGCCGACTGTCGCGCTGGAGCCATACCGCTGATCAGGGCTATTGCGAGGACCAGTCCATATCGAGCAAGCCTCATCGTTTGCCCTCCAATCCTGGCTGATCCAACTTCGCCCGGCGGACGGCATCGGCTTTGATCTCGCGATAGGCCACCTTGACCGCAGCGCATGCCGGCGTTGCCAGCAAGATCCCCAGCGGACCCAGCATGCTCCCCAGCGCGACGACGAAAAAGAGCACGGAGACCGGGTGCAGCTTGAGGACAGCGGCCATGATCCTCGGCACCAGCAGGTGCTGTTCGAGCTGCTGGACGACCAGAAACAGCGCCAGAACCCACACGGCCTTTATGGGGTCATCGGCAAACGCGACCAGAGCCGGCGGTATGGCCGTCAGGATGGGTCCGATCGTCGGGATCGCTTCACCGATGCCCGCCAGAATGCCGAACAAGAGGGCGAATCGAACCCCGATCGCGGCCAGTCCAACGCCGCATGCGACACCGACGATCAGCATCAACCAGAGGGTTGCGCGGCCCCACATCTGGATCTGTTGAGCGACGCGGATGATGATCCGCAAGGTAACCCTCTGGTAGCGTTCGGGCGCAGCGGATACCACGCCCCGGAGCAATGGCTTGGGATCGGCGACGATATAGAGCGCCGTGACGAACACGATAAGGGCAGCGAACAACGCCCCCACGGCTCCGACGGATACGCGGCCAAGGCTGGAGGCGATCTTGTTCCCCGTATTGCTCAGCCATCGGCCGATATCGCCGTTCTCCCATCGGGCCTCGATGGACGGGTATCGACCGGTGATGCCCTGAATCCGTTGCTCAATGGCGGTCGCATAGGCTGGCGCGTGCTCCGTGATATCATCGATCTGCCGGAGGACGGGTTTGATCGACAGCACAATGCCGATCGTGGCCACACTGAGGACGCCCACGACGATGATGAAGACCGATGCTCCTCGGGAGAGCCAGCGACGATCGATATAGCGTATCGGCCCGTCCACGAGGACAGCAAGAAAGATGGCCATGCCGAACATCAGCAGGGCGGCGGCGGCCGACTCGAGGACACGATAGAAGAGAACGATCCCCAATCCCCAGAGGACGAGGGAGCCGGCATTGCGGATGGTCACATTGCTGGTCACGCCCAACCTCTTCTCCCATGGGGTAGGAACCCCCTGGTGCGATACGTGGGTACGCCTGCTGTGGTCGCGGCCGGGGATGTGGTCATGGACACCCTCGGTAGGGATTGATGGCTTGAGTATACACGCATTACGGATGAGACGCGGCACTCGGCTTCGACAAGCTCAGCCACCGGGCTGGTGCGGGCGATTCATGAATCGCCCCTACGATGACGGGCTTCTTGCCTCTCAGCTCTCAGCTCTCAGCTCTCAGCTCTTGGCTCTCAGCCACCGGGGCTTCGACAGGCTCAGCCACCGGGCTGGTACGGGCGATTCATGAATCGCCCCTACGATGACGGGCTTCTTGCCTCTCAGCTCTCAGCTCTCAGCTCTCAGCTCTCAGCTCTCAGCTCTCAGCCACCGGGCTGGTGCGGGCGATTCATGAATCGCCCCTACGACGACGGGCCTCTTGCCTCTCAGCTCTCAGCTCTCAGCTCTCAGCTCTCAGCTCTCAGCTCTTGGCTCTCAGCCACCGGGGCTTCGACAGGCTCAGCTACCGGGCCGGTACGGGCGATTCATGAATCGCCCCTACGATTTGCCTCTAGCCTCTAGCCTCTTGCCTCTCAGCTCTCAGCTCTCAGCTCTCAGCTCTCAGCTCTTGGCTCTGCATACGGTGTGCTACTCTGTCTCCAGGGAATACGTTCCGTCGTGAAGATCAACGCGCAATACTACCGGCAGTTCGATGCGGACCCGGGACTCGAAGTCCCGGGAGAAGGATACGGCGGTTGGGACCAGGCCGAGATTGAGGTCTCCCGAGAGCGCACCGCGCTCGTGGTGATGCATGCGTGGGAGACAGGCGCCCGGACGGACTACCCGGGCTGGTACCGCGCCGTCGAATATATCCCGAGGGCGCAGCGAATCCTGAGCGAGGTGTTCCCGAACCTGCTCGCCGCCGTTCGCAACGACGGTTTCCGCGTATTCCATGTCGTCGGGGGCGGCGATTATTACCGCCATCTTCCGGGCTTCCGCCAGACTCTGGAGCTCGCCGGCCCCGATCCATCGCCCCTCATGGCGGTGGAGTCCGACGAAACCCTGACGCGGCTACACGAGTTTCGGCGCCGCAACGTCTTCGTGGGGTTGCACAACGAGGACGACGTCCGGCGCGGGTTTGCCGCACTGGACTTTCCGAACGAAGCGCGTCCGATCGGTGAGGAACCAATAGCGGAGAGCTCCCATCAGCTCGCTGCGCTCTGCCGTCGCTACGGCGTCAACCATCTCATCTATACCGGTTTTGCTCTCAACTGGTGTCTGCTCCTGTCGCCCGGAGGCATGGCCGACATGTCCCGGCAGGGTGTCCTCTGTTCGGTGATCCCCGAGGCGGTTACGGCAGTGGAGAACAAGGAGACGGCCCGAAGGGAGCTCTGCAAGGAGGTAGCGTTGTGGAGGGTGGCTCTGGCATTCGGTTTCGTCTTCCGTCTGGCCGATTTTTACCGCGCCCTGAAGGAGCATCCGTGATCCTCCTCCGGATCAGCCTAGTGCTCGCCGCCATCGTTGGCCGCGGATGGATCGCCCCCGCTGAGGGGCAGACCCTGACAATCGCCCCGGGCAAGAAAGGCGAGATCTCCTCCGTCCGTTCCGGCGACACGGTCTTCTTTCGCGATGCCGCGTTGCGGATCGCTCGGCCTGGCTGGTCCGGGATGATCGCCGAACAAATAAACCTGGACACCGCCGATGTGAGGATGGAGACCGACCGTGGTGCGAGCGTTTATCGCTTCACCCTGAAGGGGGCTGAAGGGTCGTTTGCCGTCCGGCAGACGATCAAGAGGACAGCCAACACCGCGCAGGTGGTCTACGAGGTTACTCCAAAACAGGCGATCCAAATCGAAGCTCTCCTGTTCAGCGCCCGGATGCCCGCCGAGGGGCATGCCGGCCGTACGCGCTACTTTGGCGTTGAACACGGGGTGTCAGCAACTACGTGCCCGACCGAAGTTCGTCAAAACGATCACGTGCTCATCGGCGCCGGCTCGACGCCATCGATCGGGTTCATCGTTCCCGGCAACGCAGCGTTGCGGGTCGGCGCGATCGACGCCATACTCCAGTTCCAGGATGATCGGAAGTGGGGCATGCCGGGCTATGAGCTCTTTGCCAGCGCCGGTAACGGTGCGCTTGCGGCCGGCCAGACGATCCGGTTTGGCATGACCTTCACGGCCATGACCGCGAGCGCGTTGGAGGATGAAATGCGCAGGTTCGCGTTGGCCAATTTCCGTGGCATCACGATGACTGATCATCGGCCGCTGCACCTGTCGAATGTGCGCGCCTCGGCGAAGCAACTCGCGACCTACGAGACGGTCGAGGTGCGAGCGAGCGTGGGCGCAACCTACGATAATCCGTTCGATCCCCGTCAGATCCGTTTCGACGGGGAGGTGACCACGCCGAGCGGCGAACGTCTGGTCATCCCGGGGTTCTACAGGGTGCCCGGCCGTGTCGTCCGCGAGGGAGGCGGCGAGCGTGTCGTCGTCGGCGGCAAGCCCGAGTTCGCGGTCCGATACACCCCGTCCGCACCCGGGCGATATTCACTGCGGGTCGTCGCACGGAACGGTGAACGTTCCGCTGCCGGCCCACCGATCACGTTCGTGGTTGCGAAAGGGGAGCGCGCCGGCTTCATCCGACGATCCGCCACCGATCGCTACGGCTTCGCGCGGGAGGTTGGAGCGGCCGGCGAACCGATGCGCCCGCTTGTCGCCATCGGCCAGAACCTGTGCTGGGCGAACGGTCCAGCTCCCATCGCTACGTACGAGCGATGGCTGACCGGGATGGGCAAAGCTGGGCACAACTGGGCGCGACTCTGGCTCGCGTTCAACGAAAAAGGTATGGAGTGGATGCCTGCGCCGACGCCGAAGGCCGGGGTCGGTTCCTACCGAGGCCTGGGGCGTTACGCACAGGATAACGCGTATCGCCTCGACGAGGTCGTTCGACTCGCGCAGAAGCACGAGGTCAATATCGTTCTCTGCATGGGCACGTATGGAGAGTTTACCGAAGGTGGATTCTTCAACGAAGGTTCGTGGCAGAGTAACCCGTATAACGCCGCCAACGGCGGCCCCTGCGGGACTCCCGCGGAGTTCTGGACCAATCCCGAGGCGCGCCGACTGTATAAACAGCGTCTGCGCTATCTGATCGGACGGTACGCCCACGCGGCGAATCTATTCGCCTGGGAGTTCTGGAACGAGGTGCCGCCTACACCCGAACAGGAAAAATGGGTGGCCGAGATGGCCGCCTATGTCCGAGCGCTGGACCCATATAAGCATCTCATCAGCACTACCTACGGCTCGGCGGGTGTCTGGGCATGCCCGGATATCGATTTCACGATGTCCCACACCTACGGCCAGGGAGACAGCACCGCGGACTTCACGTCGCGGATCGTTTCCGATACCCGGGCCTATCGACTCTTCGGCAAACCCTATATCCTTGCCGAGTTTGGCATCGATTGGCAATCTCCCGACAATAAATGGGATCCGAAGGGGACCGGCATCAACGTGCATAACGGCGCCTGGGCGGCGCTCATGGCCGGCGGCGCTGGCACCGCGATGGTCTGGTGGTGGGATAGTTACATCCATCCCCACAATCTATATCCGCTGCTGACGCCGATTCGTCGCTACGCCGACCGCATCCCCCGGGAGCGAGGCAGCTACGAGCCGCTGGATGGTATCGAGGTGCAATCCGACCCAGGCGGATCCGAAACGTTCAAGGATTGTACCGTTTCGGGTGGCATCGAGTGGGGAATGCCCCCATCGACGATCTATACGGTGCGCGCAGATGGCACGGTGGAAGGGGGGCCGATTGCCATGAGCATCGGCAGCCCCAACCGTTCGAAGAAACTGGAACTGCCGACAGAGCTGACCTGGAAGCTCGATCTGCAACATCCGACGCGGGTTACGTTTCGCCTCGGGCAGGTCTGTCAGGGCGCGACCATGGTGATCCGGGTGGATGGTCGCACGGCGCTGCAGCGGCGGCTGGATGCCGGGGAGCCAGGCAAAGGGCCGTGGAAGGCCGCGCGTAAGCTCGAGGAATACAACGTCTGGGTGAGCGACTACGACGAGGATATCTCCCTCGAGCTGAGCAGCGGGCCGCATACGATTACGGTCTCCAATACCGCCGGCGACTGGTTTCAGATCCGTTCGCTCACGATCCCGCGCTACCAGAGCAGTCGGTATCCCGACGTCAACGCGCTGGGTCTCGTCGGCACAGACGCTCTCCTCCTCTGGTTTCACAACCGGGAGAGCGTGTGGAAGACCGCGTTCGATGGCCGCAGCCCGGGCGTGTTGCGCGGCCTGACCGCTGCGGCGCCCGTCCGGGTCGATGGCGCGTGGGCCGTCGAATGGTGGGATACATGGACCGGTTCTGTCGTCCGGCGCGAGTTCGTCGAGGCGCAGTCCGGCGTCCTGAAGCTGCGCCTGCCCGATCTGGCGACGGACATTGCAGCGATCGCCCGACCGCCGTCGTCGGGAGCCGATAAGCCGGAACGTTGAGGATGTAAGAGCTGAGAGCTGAGAGGCAAGAGGCAAGAGGCAAGAGGCGAGAGGCAAGAGGCAAGAGGCAAGAGGCGAGAGGCAAGAGGCAAGAGATACATCGTCGTAGGGGCAATTCATGAATTGCCCGTACCGGCCCGGTGGCTGAGCTTGTCGAAGCCCCGGTGGCTGAGAGCTGAGAGCTGAGAGCTGAGAGCTGAGAGGCAAGAGGCGAGAGGCGAGAGGCAAGAGGCAAGAGGCAAGAGATACATCGTCGTAGGGGCAATTCATGAATTGCCCGTACCGGCCCGGTGGCTGAGCTTGTCGAAGCCCCGGCGGCTGAGCTTGTCGAAGCCGCCGGGTGCAGGGCGTCCGTCTGGTATCCTCAAGCTGCCCATGGGAAGGGGGTGCTCGGCATGGATACACGTTTTCTACTGACCTTGTCGGAGGCTCCCGGCGTCGCAACGGCTTGCGGACCCGTCATCGATGAGATCCGCCGGTATCTCGGGCGTCGGGCGAATGTGCGGTTCTGCCCGGATTCCCATATTCTCATCACGCACACAGGCGCCCCGGCGGCTGAGCCTGTCGAAGCCCCGGTGGCTGAGCTTGTCGAAGCCGAGCCCGTCGAAGCCGGTCTACGGCGGCTTCTGATCGCCCATATGGATGAGATCGGCGGCGTGGCGCTGCAACGGCGGGCGGACGGAACGTTCGATACACGCTCCTGGGGATGCACACCCGACCTGTACGTGGGCAAGGAACTTCAGGGTCTGGATTACCTCGCGGCCAGGTCCGACGAAGCGTTCCCCATCGAGGGGGAACTCGTAGACGGTCCTGAAGGTCCGTGCCTCGTACTGCGCGGGGATGGGATCCGTCCGTTCCGCACTGTCTGGACCTACCGGCAGGCTGCGACCCTCGACGGCGATCGGATCCACGGCAAGGCGCTGGATCCGCGAGCAACGTTGTTTGCCGTTCTCTCGGCGTTTCTGGAGGTCGATGATCCGTCGGTTGGCGTCCTCGTCGTTATGGCAGAGGAATGCGCCATGGATATGGCACGAAAGGCCGTCCTGAACCTTCAGCGTGCATGCAGAGGGCTGGAACTCATCGTGAACGCGGACGTGCCGGACGTCCGCAACCTCCTCGACGCGGATCTGACGCTTCCGGCCGTCCGGATCTTCGAAGGCCGCGGGTTCGTCGATCCGTGGTTCGGCATCCGGACCGCCGAACGGCTGGAGGAGGCCGGCGTGCCGTTCCATCTGACGGCGGCGCGTTCAAGCAGCCAGACTGGCCTCTTCAGTCCGCTCGCTCCCACGATCTCCGTCGCGCTGCCCGGCGAGAACATTCACAGGCGCCGATCGACCATGAGCCTGACGGGCATTCGGCGCTGCATCGACCTCCTCATCGCCCTGGCGCGCCTCCCATTGGACGGAGCTTGTCGATGATGAACGGTCCGGATACATCCGCCTGTCGACGGCTCCCCGGCATCGAGATCATCAACCCCGGCGCGGTCCGCGGCAGGGTTCGGTCGGCGCTGTTCGACTTCGACGGGACGCTCTCCCTGATCCGCGAGGGATGGCAGGGGGTGATGATCCCCTACTTCGTGGAGGTGCTGACGGCGACTCCCGATCACGAGGACGCGACCGCGATCGAGGCGGTCGTCCGGGACTTCGTGGAGCGGCTGACGGGCAAGCAGACGATCTACCAGTGCATCCAGCTTGCCGACGAAGTGCGGCTCCGCTCCGGCGTGCCCCTCGATCCGCTGGCGTACAAGCACGAGTATCTGCGACGTCTGTGGGAGCGAATCGCCGACCGCGTCGAATCGCTCAAGACCGGAGCTGTCGATCCATCGCGATACCTCCTCAGGGGCTCGCGCGAACTACTCGAAGCGCTGCGTGACGCAGGCGTAACCCTCTATCTGGCGAGCGGCACCGACCTCCCGTACGTCCTGGACGAAGCCGCGGCCCTCGGGCTGGACGGTTTCTTTCCCGGGCGGATCTATGGCGCTCTCGATGAATACAGACTCTTCTCCAAACAGATGATCATCGATCGGATTCTGCAGGAGCATGATCTGCGCGGATCCGAGCTCGTCGTGTTCGGCGACGGCTACGTCGAGATCGAGAACGGCAAGGGCGTCGATGGGCTGGCCGTGGGCGTGGCCTCTGATGAAACGCATCCCGGCCGCCTCGACCTCTGGAAGCGGCAGCGGCTCATCGCGGCCGGAGCCGATATCATCATCCCGGATTACGGCGAACTCTCCAGCCTCATGCACTATCTTTTCACCATGGAGTAAACCGATGAGCGATGTCGCGAAGGTTTTCAACACGGATCGCCGGATCCGGTTGGGCGTCTGGGGTCTCGGGCGTGGCCTCCACCTGCTGGGGCCATGCGCAGCATTGAACATCGACGTCGTCGCGGGGCTCGATTACAACGCCTATATGCGGGAGCAGTTCGTCGAGCGTTGCCCGAACGCCCTCACGACCGACGACCTGAGGACGTTTCTCGAAGCCGACATCGATGCCGTTCTCCTCGCATCCTTCCTCCCCAACCACGCCGACGATGCTATCGCGTGCCTCCGCGCGGGCAAACACGTCCTCAGCGAGGTTACGGCCTTCATGACGCCGGCCGAAGGGGTTTGGCTGACCGAAGAGGTGGAGCGGTCCGGTCTGATCTATCAGATGGCCGAGAACTATCCTTTCTCGGCGGAGAACCGGTGGCTGGCACGGCGCTGGGAGGAGGGGCTGTTCGGCGATCTCATGTACGGGGAGTACGAGTACGTCCATGAGGTCCTGACACTCGCCTATACGGACATCAACGGCGTTCCGCTCGAACCGGGCGGACGGGCGCATCCCTGGCGGAGCTGGATGAGCTTTCACTACTACAACACCCATTCCCTCGGCCCCATCATGGCGATCACCGGCCTTCGTCCGGTGGAGGCAGCGGCGCTGCCGGGTGCGGTCCGCCTGCCTGGCTTTCTGGTCCGATCCGGGGACGGGATGGGCGGCATCAGCCCTTCGCTGGTTCGGATGTCCAACGGCGGGCTCGTGCGGAATCTCATGGGTGCGACGACGAACGACAGTCATATCCAGCGGCTCTGGGGTACGAAGGGCGCCGCCGAACAGGTCGACGGTGCGCTGCGCGTCCGTCTAGGAGGTTTCGGCAGCGCGCCGAAACACCGGATCGATCCGCCGCTGGATGATCTGGGGCGGATGGCCGCCGAAGCCGGGCACGGAGGCGGCGATTTCTGGACCATCTACTACTTCGCGCGCGAGATCTTGACCGGTCAGAAGGGTCCGTTCGATGTCTATACCACGGCGGATTGCACCCTGCAGGGGATCCAGGCCTATCGTTCCCAGACGCTCGGCGGCATCCCTCAGCCCATTCCCGATTTCCGGCGGCCCGACGATCGGGATGCCTTTCGGCACGACACCTTTCGGCAGACGCCGTACGATGTGGAGAACGGCCTCTTCGACGGCCCAGCGGAAGGACCGGTCGCCGCCGGGTTCAACACGGTCGTTCGGGATCTGATCGCCGCAACCAACGCAGTGGCGGCCGCCGAAGCGTGGAGCAGCATTGCCGAGGACGTTGCGGATCCAGCGTTCCTCGCAGGGATCGAGACGGACGCCGTCGCCGCGCGCCCCCGCCTGGACGCCGCCCAGCAGGCGGCATGGCAGATCATCGAGGCATTCCCGGGCTCCGACGCCGCGCGCGTTCTGGTCGAAGTGATGGATCGCACCGCCAGTTAAGACGCCGGGGCTTCGACAAGCTCGGCTTCGACAGGCTCAGCCACCGGGCTGGTACGGGCAATTCATGAATTGCCCCTGCAAACGTGTACCGCAACCCCTTGCCTCTAGCCTCTAGCCTCTCGCCCCTTGCCTCTTGCCTCTTGCCCCTTGCCTCTTGCCTCTTGCCCCTTGCCTCTAGCCTCTCGCCTCTAGCCTCTCAGCTCTCAGCTCTCAGCTCTCAGCTCTCCCCCCTTGCCGCATCCAGAAAGTCCTGCACGCGCACGGGTGAGCCGGTGCGGCTGCTTTCGATGCCGGCGAAGACGATCGCGACCGATTGGAGGTTGGCGTCGACCTCGGTCTCCATGGGCGGTCCGCCGTCAAGCCAGCGGACGAACAGCTCCGTCAACCATGTGTTGGCCCACTTCGGCTGTTGGATCAGCGGGATTTCGGCGCCGTCGCCCTCCCGGCCCGGGTTCCATGCCTTTGATGGATCGTGATCGAACCGCTCTACCCTCCGTCGATCCATGATGAGCGTCTGGTGTTCGCATTCGGCCCGAATGTATTCCTGTTCCCAGGGATTGAGGGCGACCGCGTTGGTTTTGGCGCCTTCATAGAGGGCACGGACGCCGTTCGGGAAGTCCATGCTCACCAGCGCCTGGGAATGGCCGGCGAACTCGCCCCATGGAGGGTTCCAGGTCCTTGCGTAGATCGTCTCGCACGGAGCGCCGGCCAGGTCGGCGAGGATGTCGAGGTGGTGCACAGCCCCTTCTACCATCAGGGCATCGGGCATCTCGTGTCGGAACCTGCCCCAGCTCCCGAAGGTCCGGCAGTCGCACGTGAACCGGCATACCAGATAATCGAGCCGCCCGGTCGCCGGCTCCCGCAGCGCCCGCCGCAGAGTCGTCTTGTCTTGATCGAACCGGTGGCTCATCGTAACGCCCATCTTTCGGCCGGCCCTCCGGACTTTGTCGGCGATCCTGCACGACGCGGCGAGCGTGTGGGCAATGGGCTTTTCCGACAGAATGTCCATGTCATGGGCCAGTGCGAGGTCGACGATCTCCTCATGCCGATCGGGCGTCGTCACGATTATGGCGAAATCGGCGCGAGCCCGGTCGAAGGCCAACGCCGGATCCGTGAAGAGCTGATCGTCCGTCAGCCCAAGGGCGTCCCTGGCGATGGTGAGGCGCTCCGGGTTGACGTCCACCGCCGCGACGGGCGTCACCAGCCCATCGGCAATATTGGGCGGCAGGATCCGGCGGCACCAGACGGCGCCCATCCCTCCGATGCCGACGATGATGGCCCGATAGGGTTTCATCCCGTGTTCTCCTTTTCGTCGCCGATGACCGGCCTGGAGCTGCCGCGCAGCGCCACGTACCCGAGGGCGCCTGCGGCGGTTGATGTCGCCAGGATCGCGGCCTTGGCCGACGCCAGTGTGTGGCCGTCCGAGTAGGCGAGACCCGCGACGAAGATCGCCATGGTAAATCCGATTCCGCCGAGGATTCCTGCGCCGATTAGATGACGGATCGTCACGCCGGCCGGCAGTTCAGCGAGCTTCAAACGCACAGCGGCCAGCGAGGCCAGCGTGATGCCCAGCGGTTTGCCGATGAGCAGCCCGACCGCGATGCCGATCGGCACGCTGGACGGGACGACCCCGCTGGCGCCGCCGAGGGGCACACCGGCGTTGGCGAGGGCGAAGAGGGGCATGATCCCATGAGACACCCACGGATGGAGAATCTGCTCCATTCGTTGAAGGGGGGACTGGACCTCCTCGCACGCCCGCTCCAGGCTGGCGACCGCGGACTGCCGGACCGAGTCCAGCCCGATGTCATCGGCGGATTCCTCGTCACCGAACTCCGACATGGCCTCGCCCACGCGCTGCCGAAAGGATCGGGCGTTCCTACGCGTCTCCGCAGGCACGGTCATCGCGAGGAGGACGCCCGCCACAGTTGCGTGGATGCCCGATTTCAGGAAGGCCAACCAGACGAGCAGCCCGACAACCCCATACACCACCGGGCTTCGAACTCCCGCGCGGCCGAACAGCGCGGACAGGCCGAGCAGGGCCAGGCCGGTCATCAGGACCGGCAGAGCGATGCTGGAGCTGTAGAACAGCGCGATGACCACGACGGCGCCGATATCATCTACGATGGCGAGAGCTGCCAGAAACACCTTCAGCGCCGGCGGTATGCGCGGGCCGAGCAGCGTCAGGACGCCGAGCGCGAAGGCGATGTCCGTCGCCATCGGCACGCCCCAACCATGGATCTCGGGGCGCCCGAGATTGGCTGCCGCGTAGAGGATTGCCGGCGCGGCCATACCTCCGAGGGCGCCGGCCACGGGCAGAGCCGCCTTACGCGATGTCGCCAGCTCTCCTACGCTCAGCTCCCGCTTGATCTCGAGCCCGACGACGAAGAAGAATACGGCCATCAGTCCATCGTTGATCCAGAGGAGGAGCGGCTTGGCAAGGATGTGCTCGCCCCATCCAAGGATAATGCGGCTATCGAGGAGCGTCAGATAGGCGGGGGCCCACGGCGAGTTGGCCCAGATCAAGGCGATCAACGTGCAGCTCAGGAGCAGGATGCCGCTGAACGCCTCGATCCGCGCGAAACGCTGGAAGGGGTAGAGGAGCCGTTGAAGCGGCCTGCCGGGCGGGCGTTGGACTCCGCCCCGAGCCTGCTGTCGCCTCGATCTCGGTCGAGAGGTTCTTCGGGCGCTGTTGGTTCGGTCAGGCAAATCGGACGCCCACTTTGATGGATCGGTCCGGCCTGCGGAGCAGATCGGCGATCACCGCCGGCGAGTCCTCGAACCGAATGATGGGGTGGATGATTCCGTGTCCCGTGATCAGTCCAGCCCTGAACAGCTCCACGGTCGCGCCGAAGGCCCGACGGTAGTCCCAGAGCGGATAGGAGCGGTCGGCGCAGCCCCAGCCCTCCCATGCCTGACTGCCGATGATCGTCGGCCGATTGAGATGGAACTCCTCATCCAGATGGAGCGCCGAACAGTCGGTCGGTCCCCACGGCACGTGTACTACGATACCGCATTGTCGGATGCATCGAATCGCGTCGTGCAGCGCGCTTCCGTTGCCGGAAGTCTCGATGGCGATGTCGACGCCGGAGCCGCCGGTGGAGCGTTTGATCTCGAGCGCAGCATCGGAAACAGCGGGATCGAAGGCCGCATCCGCACCCAGCCCGAGGGCGCACTGGCGCCGAAGCGGCGAGGGATCCACGCCGAAGATCCGACGGGCGCCGCCTACACGGGCGATCTGGACGGCCATGAGCCCGATGGCGCCGAGACCATAGACCGCGATATGGTCGCCGATGCGCGTGTTGCCGTCCCGGATCGCGACGAAGGCCACATGCGCCGGATCGACGCATACACAATCTTCGGGAGTCAGATCGCCGACCGGCATCCAGGCCTCCGCTGGGGCTTGATGCATGTCGCGAATGGGACCGTAGCCGAACACCCGATCGCCGACGCGCACGTCGCGCGCCTCAGAGCCGGCCTCGATGACGGATCCGACGACCATATTGCCCGCGTTCCGCTCCATCCGTTCCTGCGCCATGGGCTCTGTACGGGGGAGGAACATACGCAGGTCGGGATCCCAGCGCTTCCGGTCGAACACGCTGCCGTCGAGGCTGTGCTGCTCGGTGCCGTGCTTCGGCGCGGCGAACTCCACCTGCACCCGGACTTCATCGCCGCGGAGGGGCGCCAACGGCTGGTCCACAAGGGCATAGGTCCGTCCATCTGTGGTTACGAGAGCCCGCGGCATCGAAACTCCTCTCTGCCACGTTCCATTCGGTGTCCTGTGGACCAAGTCCTTCCGAAGCGATCTGCGCGCGGGATTTTCCGTTTTCACTGCAACAAATAAGAGTATACATGCGTCTACTATTCTGCTGAGAGCTGAGAGCTGAGAGCTGAGAGCTGAGAGGCAAGAGGCAAGAGGCAAGAGGCCCGTCGTCGTAGGGGCAATTCATGAATTGCCCGTACCAGCCCGGTGGCTGAGAGCTGAGAGGCAAGAGGCAAGAGGCAAGAGGCCCGTCGTCGTAGGGGCAATTCATGAATTGCCCCTACCAGCCCGGTGGCTGAGCCTGTCGAAGCCCCGGTGGCTGAGAGCTGAGAGCCCCGGTGGCTGAGCTTGTCGAAGCCCCGGCGGCTGAGAGCCAAGAGCTGAGAGGCAAGAAGCCCGTCGTCGTAGGGGCAATTCATGAATTGCCCGTACCAGCCCGGCGGCTGAGAGCCAAGAGCTGAGAGGCAAGAGGCCCGTCGTCGTAGGGGCAATTCATGAATTGCCCGTACCAGCCCGGTGGCTGAGCCTGTCGAAGCCGAGCTTGTCGAAGCCAGGAGCCAGGAGGCGGCAATCACGCCGCGCTGACACCCCATCCCCATCCCGCTCTGGAGGACGCTGATGCCCGAACCTTCGTACACCGATGGCCGCCGATCGCGCCGCAACGCCCGCCCGAACTATACTCCGCCGAGTCCGGACCCGTACCCGGTCCTCGGCGATGAGCAAATCGCACGCAGACGCCGCCGAGAGACCGCGGCCGGCCTCGATCTCGACGCCGGCAGTGCGCGAGCCTCGACCGTTGAGGAACTGCTCACCATTGGCCGCCTGACCGAGCTGTCCCCGCGCCATCGTATCGCCTATGTCCGCTGGGTTATGGGGGCGACCATTGATGAGCTCGCCCATGCGCTGGGCGTCAGCCGCGCTACGGCCGCCCGGGATTTGCGTGCTGCTCTGATGCGCTGCTGGGCGGTCGGCGCGCCCTCGTTCGAGGCGTACTCCCGACACAGCCGCTACGAACCGCCGCGCAGAACTGGCTATGGATCCGGCCATCCAGCTCGCTGTCAGGTTTGCGCCGCTCCCCTATGGGACGAGTACAACCGCGAGACCTGCGATGCGGAGTTCTGTCGGGAGATCGCGCGGCATCGTCGCGAACTGGACCGGCGCGCCTATGTGCGCCATCGCACCCGCCGAAGCCGTTAGGCGTAGGCCGGCCTCACCATCCTCGATGAAACCGGTCCGCGCGCGGTTGGGGGCGGGCGATTCATGAATCGCCCCTACGACGACGGGCCTCTTGCCTCTCGCCTCTCAGCTCTCAGCTCTCAGCCACCGGGCCGGTACGGGCGATTCATGAATCGCCCCTACGACGACTTGCCTCTTGCCTCTAGCCTCTAGCCTCTCAGCTCTCAGCCACCGGGCTGGTACGGGCGATTCATGAATCGCCCCTACGACGACGGGCCTCTTGCCTCTCGCCTCTCAGCTCTCAGCTCTCAGCTCTCAGCCACCGGGCTTCGACAAGCTCAGCCACCGGGCTGGTACGGGCGATTCATGAATCGCCCCTACGACGACTTGCCTCTTGCCTCTTGCCTCTCGCCTCTCGCCTCTCAGCTCTCAGCTCTCAGCTCTCAGCCCTGCATACGGTATGCTGGATCGAAGCACACCGACGGCGCGCCTGAAGCGCAGTCGGTCGTAGGGGCAAATCCTGAATCGCTCGTAAAGGAAGAGGAGCGCAACGGTTCTATGAAATGGCTTACCCGGGAGCGCGCCGGCGCGATGCTCAGCGATCTCATCGCCCGTCCGTCGGTCAATCCGATGGGCCGGCTGCATTCGTCGGCGACGCCGGTCGAGCGTGGGGTCGTCGAGTATGTGGAGGGGCTGTTTGCCGGACGGGATGCAAGGGTAACTCGGCTGCCGGTGAGCGATGTACACGAGAACCTGCTGATCGAGTACCCGGCGGATGGATCGGGGCCCGGGATCCTGTTCGAATCGCATATGGACGTCGTCCCGGCCGACGACTGGGCCGATGAAGCCTTCGTACCCCGTCGTGAGGGGGACCTCCTTATCGGTCGGGGCGCATGTGACGATAAGGGGTCGCTGACCGCTATGATCCTTGCGTTACTCGACCTCATCGAGACAGGCGAGAGGCCGCCTCGCCCCGTCCTTCTTCTATGCGCGGGCGACGAGGAGTACGCCCAGACCGGGATCAAGTCCTTCTGCGGCCTGCCCTTCGACATTCGATGGGGCATCTTCGGAGAGCCCACCAGGCTCGAGCCCGTCGTTCAGCATAAAGGGACCCTGCGATGGGATTTCACCGTGCACGGACGAAGCGCCCATACGTCCAGACCGGAGCTCGGGGCGAATGCGATCCTCGGCGCGATCGGGGCGGTGGAGGCGCTGAGCCGCCTGCAGAAGGACCTACAGCGTCGGTTTGCGAGCCCGTTGATGACGGGACCGCTGCTGACGGTCAGCATGATCCGGGGCGGTCGAACGCGAAACGCCGTGCCGGACGAATGCGTCGTGTCCGTGGACTTCCGGCTTCTCCCGGGTATGGACATGCAGGCGGCTCGGAGCGAAGCCATGGCGGTCATCGACGACGCCTGCTCGCGCACAGGGGAGGACTTGCGCGCCACCCATAGCGACCTGCAGCTCCGGACACCTGCCCTCAGCACGCCGCTGGATCATCCGTTCAGTCGGCAGACGCTGGAGATATGTCGGACCTACGCCGGGCCGGAGGTCGACCTGCGAGGGGAACCGTACGGCACCGATGCGGCCTGGGTGGCGGATCGGGCGGCCGCGCTCGTCCTTGGTCCCGGCGATATTCGGAGCGCTCATGCTGTAGGGGAGCGGATCGACCTGAACGAGGTTGTAACGTGCGCCCGAATCTATCGAGCGATCATGACGGCCCCGCCGTCGCAGCTGACGGGGCCATCAACGGCACTACCAGGCGGCGTTCATCCAGCTTGACGACTTGATATCGATCACCGCCTTCATATCGAGTTTGCCCGCGCCCGGCACATCCCCGACAGCGACGAACTCGACCGTCCCCTTGCCGTCCGTGTAGACGGCCCGGCTCTGTACGGGGTCGAAGTAGACGTTTCCGGTCATGGTCAGTCCGAAGCTGGACAGTTTCGTGTCGACCTCCATGCCGGCCTGCTTCATCACTGCGTCCAGATCGGATCCTTTGGCAGTCGTCGTCGTTTCGATATGCAGACAGGGGACTCCATCCACGAGAGCTGTGCCCCGCACCTTGTACGCGTTTTTCAACTTCAGCGGCTGTTTCATCTTCATGGCTTGCATTGCTCGGATCTCCGTCTCGACGTCCCAAGTATCGCCGACCGCGAACCCTGTTTGGCCTTTGAAGATAACACCGTAGAGACCCTGACCGAGGAGTTCGCCCATGGTTTCCATCGCTTCGGGATCGCCTTCCAGCTTGGAGCCGGCCTTCCCATCCGCATCGGCGGTGATCGTGACCTTTTTGCCCAGCTGCTTGACGGCTTCGGTGAACTGGGCGGCCATAGCGTTGTCGCCGCCCTTGGCCGAATCATAGAGGACCTGCCCGTTCGAGACTGCCTTGACGTTCTTGTCGTTGATCGTGATCTCGACCGGCATCATCGGGTTATCGACCTTGGTCCGCGATTGGATGTGATCCGTTACGATCTCGATCTTTGCGGGCGGCCCGACATCCGCCACCGTATACGTGGTCTGACCGCGGTTCGTCGAGTCGTTGTTAATCGTAAAGGGCTGTCCGGCTACTTCGACGTTGACGACGGCCCTGGCTGTTGTCGCCGTGATATAGCGTTCCTTCTGGCCCTGGACATACTTGATCGTGATCTTGCCCGGATCCTTGAAGTCGGTGGGTTCGATTTTCGGGGTCTTTGCGGGCTGTTGGGCCAGGGCAGGCAGAGCGGCCGCCAGCAACGCGAACACGGCGGTTTTACGAACAATCATAAGGATCTCCTTTCACAATGAGGCATCCGTACGATAGTACGGAGGGATCGGACCGCCCGTTTCGGCGAGGCCTGCCGCTCGACGCTCTTCAGGCGCGCGCCTATCGGAAGGTCATCCAGCGCACGCCTCGCGCCGGCAGCGTCAGTTTGATCCGTATTCGGTATTCCCGGTCCAGGCGGTACCGTCGGACGGTTCCGTCGTCCAACTCCACCCGGGCAGTCTCGGTCAGTCCGGTGTAATAGAGGGGAATCTCGACGTCGGCGGTAACCTCCGTCCCTGCGGGATTCCAGAATGCCGCCAAACCCCGCTCCTCCGCGGTCGGGTTCACGTGGAGGACACCGTCCGGGTGTACGCCGTCCGCTCGGTTGAGGTGAATCACGTCTGATTCGAGGATGGCCCGATGCTCCTTGAACAGGCGTACCCATCGGCTCACCAGAGTCCGGGTCTCCGGCGTATCATAGAGCCGCGGACCCCGATAGCATGCCTGCGCGCCGTAGAGGAGGTTGTTGCTCAGGTGGAGCTCGTAATCGGGCAGGTGCTCGTGGAGCGGCTCGATCGTGGCCGCGGCGCCTCCGCCCTGATACTCCACCAACGGGGTGAACATCCAGCCCATGCCGGGCGTCTTCTGCCAGGTGCCGTCGTAGAGGTTCTGTCGCGCGTGGATATGCTGCTGGGCCCGGGGCAGTGACCAGTTCGTCTCCCGATATCCCATCCCGCTCTTATTAGAGCCGTTCAAGAAGTACCAGTCGGGCACGTTCAGGAAGAGCCCCCGCTCGCGGCACCATGCGTAGAAGTCCGAGATGGCCTGGTGCTGCGTCCACTGGGAATCGTCCAGACCCCTGTGCCCGGGATGGTCCGTCGATGCACAGACGTCGCCGGGATAGCTCCCGTCGTGTTCCAGCAGGTCGAAGCCTGTGGCCGTCAGAAAGGCCTTGATCCGCTCAAAATAGCCGATGCCCCATCGGCTTCCGAGGCACGGGGAGTTGCCGAAGATCGCGCCGCCCGGCTTGCCCGTCTGCGGATTGATCACGTCGTCGTCATCGCTGATCCGACGGCTCGCCAGCAGCGAATAGCCGCCGATGCGGATGCCCTTACTGTGGGCGTAATCGGCCAGGCGTTTGAACCGGTCGATGTTTCCTGGTGAGGTGTCCTCCATGTCCAGACCGCTGCCAAAGCTGAAGATCACCATCTCGAAGCCCACATCCGCGGCCTGATCGATGGCCGTTCGGGCGACGGTCTCATCGGTCGAAGTGAGGTGGAGCATCAGCGGGCTGTCCTCGATCCATGGAGCCAGCGTCCGGTACATCCGCCGCACCGCGAGCCCCTGCCGCTCCCGCCCTGTCGAGTCGTGAAGCAGCAGGTAGGTCCAGAAGCCCTCGAAGGTCCCTCCCGGTTGGACCACGACATCCGGGCCGATGGGAGGACGGCACTCCAGGATGGCCGGCATACTCAACGCATAGTTCACCTGGGTAGAGTAGGCGGGGTCGGGCAGCCAGTGGACGACCTTTGTCGCGTTCTCGGGCGTGTCGCCGCCGAACATGAACGTGGATCCGACGTGCACGTTCGGCATGCGCCACGACGGCTGCGGTCCCACGGCCGATTCGGCTTCCGTAAAGGCGAGGCTCTCCGATGCGAATCGGTTCAGCCGCACCGGTGTCTGGCCGGTGTTGCGGAGCGTGAGCTTCTTGGCGATCACTGGCAGCCCGTCGTAGATCTCATAGCGGACATCGATGGCGACCGACGGCGCGTCTGCAGGCGTGACGAAGGTCAGCGTCAGGGACGCTCCCGCTGGAGGCCAGGGCCTTGCGGAATCGTTGCGGGTCCGCTTCCAGCCGATCCTGGGGCTCGGCTTGCCCGTGCTCCAGCCGGCGAGCGTCATACCGTTCGGATTGGGCTTCATCTCGGCGATCCACTCGGGCAGCAGATAGGCCCGGTCCCGCTCACCGCTGAGCCCGCCGATCTCCCAGCGCCTGCCGTCGAGTTCCACCCAACCCTCAGGGCTGGCCGCCCGCAGCATGGTCTCGCGGGTCATCAGGTTTTCGATACCGACGGTGGCAACCGCTGGTTGGAAGCGCAGGGTGCGTCGCACCAACCCGTTGTCGAGAACGATGCTCGTGCTGTCCGGGGTGCGATAGACGCCGGCGCGCGCGTCCGGCAGCCGCACCAGCCAGTCCGTCCGTACCGCGCGCTTTGGCAGCGCAGGTAACTCAGCGATGGTCAGGGGCGCCGGCTGCAGAACCGCCATCGAACCGAGGGCCGCGATCAAAGCGCTCAGGAGCATGCCGATGGCATCGAGCGATTCATCGGAGGCGATCTCGGAAGGCGAGAGGTCTCCGGCGTATAGGCGTAGTTGGCAGCGCAGTGAGGATCATGGCCGCGGAGGTCCGCCCATCGAGCGCGTGACATCCCGGATGACCGCTTGCTGGAGGTTGGAGTCCATGCTCCGCCAGATCTGGGTAACGAACTCCGCCCTTGCGGCGGGGGGAAGCGTGCCCAGCAGGGACATCGCCTCACGCATGCTGGATTGTTGTTCGAGGGGGTCAAGGGTGAAGAAGGATCCGAGCATATCGCCGAACTCATCAGAGACGGGCCGTCGGGCCTCCGCGCTGCTCGGGTTCGAGGCGGACGGTACACTGAGAGGGGGCGTCTTGCTGAAAATGAGATAAACCATTCGGTAACCGGCTCGGGTCAGCTGCTCTCGATATCCCTTTGTAAGCGGTTGCCCGGAGAGCTGCATCGTGGCCCGATCATCGGTTCCGTTGCCGACGATGAGGTTCATCCGAGCGTCGCGCTCCAGACTCCGGACCTTCGTTGCCAGGACTGCTGCTGATGGCAGGCCTGCCCCTTTCGGCAGCTGGAGATAGAGCTGTCGCCATGCTGAACCGGGGACCTGGGCGATAAGAGCGTCCAGGGCTTTCGTCAGTGTGTCGGCCGATGTCGCCTTCGGCGCCTTGTCGGGCATCGTCAGCGCCGGATCGACCAGGAGGGTCGCTTTGAATCGAGCCCCGAGTGCAGGCGCGAGGCCCGCCGTCTGTGAACCCGCCGCAAGTGCGGCCTGCGCGCTGAAGATCAGGAGGACGCCAAGCGTCCCGTATCGTGTGATTCGCATACGCATATCCCCCGGACCATAAGCGATCCCGTGCTGTCTATACGGACTCCGTACGGGGAGATCCGGTTCGCGCCATCAAGCAATAAACTTCCCCAGATCGTCCTGTCGGGAGAGCAGTACCGCGAAGATCGTGAAGCCGTGCCAGCTGAGGAACGCGTCCATTTCCTTCCAGGTGATCTGGTTCAGGAATGTCAGCTGTGTCTGATAGGCGAGGTCTCCATCGACATCCACGTAAAAGGCGCCGGTATTGAACGTGTTGTTGAGGTCGTTCGCGAGTTCGAGGAGGGCGGTGCGGCCCGCGGGGTCCCGGTTGGCCGTCCAGAACTCATGGATGACGATTCGGTCGAGTCCGGCCTCCTGAAGCTTTGGGGCAAGGACGAACTTTCGCGTGCTGTGCTCGATAAGAACCATCGTCTCCGTTACACGAAGGACCACGACATTGTGGGCTTTCAGGTAGGCGGCGAGTTTCGCCACGGCTGCCGAGTCGTCGGAGCCCTCCAGTGAGAGGATGTCCTCGTCCGATCCTGAGTGGCGCCAATCCTCGTTGTACAGGTCCATCGCTGCATCGCTCCTTCGGCCCGTCGGATGGTACGCTCGCATCCTCGGCAACGGTCCGTGCCGCATTACGCCTGAGCATACCTTCGCCGCCGACGGGACCGATTCCTGCCCGCTCAACACCTCGATCTCAGAACCCGGCGCCAGCGCCCGGCTCGCTATGGACCGCCGGCAGGGCGAATGCCTCCTATCTCGATGACCGTGACCGATCGGGGCGGGAAGTCCACTGAAAGGCGCCCCCGCTCCACCGGCGCGGGCAGAGCCGTTGGGGCGATGCGGCGCGGATCGGTGAGCGTGTTGCGATCGTTCAACTCCGCCCGGACCTGCCACGCCCGTGCGCGGCCGATCGACACGCCCGCCGCGGCCTCGATGGGGCACGAGACGCCCTTCTCCGAGGGATTGACCACCTTGAGAACCACAGTGTCCCCGCGCTCGCTCCTCGTCGCGGAGACGTTCAAGGACGACGGGGCGTCACAGCCGATGGAGAGAGGCTGATAATGGTCCCTGTAGAGCCGCATGATGATGTAGTTGGGCGCCGCGAACCATGTTCGATGGTCGTGGTTGATGAACGCGTTGTCCCACTCGCGGGCGTCCGTGCGTCGCAGGAACAGCGCGGGTGTCGCGATCTTGACGACGTCGGAGGATCGTTCCATGACGTTCAGATAACCGCCCGCGAAGAGCCCCGTGCGCCAATCGGTGCTCTGCGCGTTCCATTCCGTCACCGAAAGTCGGACGGCAGGGTTGGGACTCCGGGCGATCATCGCCGCGTACCGCTTCCAGAGCTCCTCGTAATGGCCCGGGGCCTCCGCGAATCGATCCGGGTTTTCGTAGAAGTGGTAGCTGATGTAATCGATCACGGTCCCGCAGAGCTCCAACAGCCGCGAGTCCTCATTCTCCCAGAAGGTGCACGCGTGGATTTTGACGTTCGGCCAGCGCGCCTTGATCGCCCCGGCTACTCGGGCGACGAGTTTGCCATACCGTTCCACGCCCAACGCCCAGGTCTCGTTGTCCATCTCCCAGTGGACGACGTTATACGGTTCGCGGTGTCCGTTGGCTGCCCTCTGGGCGCCCATGGGCGTCGAGGCATCGCCGTTGCAGTACTCGATCCATTCCAGGGCCTCCCGGACATACTCCTCCTCGCGCGCCGGATCGTCCCAGCTGCCGAGGTTGACGACGAGCATCGGCTCAGCGCCGACGGTGCGGCATAGCCGCATGTATTCGTCGACGCCGAATCCCGACGAGTCCCATTCGCCCCAGACGTAGTTGTAGAACGGTTGGCGGCGATGCTGGGGGCCGATGGCGCGCTTCCATCGGTAGATGCTCGCGAAGCAGCCGCCGGGCCATCGGATGATGGGCGGTTGGAGGGCGCGCACCGCTTCCAGAAGGTCGGTCCGGCATCCGGACGCTGCGTAATCGTCCCTCGTCATGCTCACCATATCGACATCGATGTAGCCGCTGCCCGTCGCTTCGATGATCAGCGTGGCGTCGCTGTCCGTGGCGTTTGGGGCCAGCTCGAAGCGTCGTTCCTCGATGATAGGCTCGGCTTCGACAAGCTCGGCTTCGACAAGCTCAGCCGCCGGGGCTTCGACAAGCTCAGCCGCCGGGGCTTCGACAAGCTCAGCCGCCGGGGCTTCGACAAGCTCAGCCGCCGGGGCTTCGACAAGCTCGGCTTCGACAAGCTCAGCCGCCGGGGCTTCGACAAGCTCAGCCGCCGCGGCTCCTCGCGTTCGAAGGTTCTGGGAGGCCAGGGTCCGGCCGGTGCGGTCGATCAGCGCGATGCGCAGCGCCGTGATCCGCCCGTGGACCGAGGTCCAGACCGAGCCTGGATAGCGCCTGCCGCGGACGGCGTGGATGCGAGCCTGGGCGATCCCCGCAGGCGCGTCGGGCGTCAGACGGATCCGGGCGCCATAGCCGGTGTTGGGCGAATCGGGGAGCTCAACGAGCTCGACTTGGCCGTTCTTCTGGGGCCATTCGCGCCATTCCTCTGGCAGTGCGCCGTCATTCGGCAGCGCGTCGAGGTCGAGCGGCATCGGCCGCCCCGCAAGGTCCGTCACGCGGATGTCCCGGTACTCGCCGGCGGTGGACCAGAAACCGACGCCAACCCGTCCGAGCTTATGGCCGGCGTCCCGAATGTCCAGGAGCTGCACTCCGTCCAGCCAGCCCTGGATGTGGTCGCCTTCGACGCGGACGCGAATGTCGTACCAGCGTCCGGCTTCGATCTGTCCGGGGACTCGATCGCCGAGTCTCTGCCGGACGTCGTTCACTTCGGACTCGAGCTGATGGCCGACATTGCCCCAGCCGCCGATGTTCCACCAGTAGAAGTTCCGTTCGTCCTCAGCCCGTACGAGGATCAGGAAGCCCTCGCTGCCGGTCGTCTTGCGGGCTTTCAACGTGTATTCGTAATCGGTCCATGAGGGATCCCCGAGGAACACCTTGGTGTCGATCATTGGCGTCGTCAGCTCGAGCGTATCCCCCGATCGGACGATGCCCCGATTGGCGGCAAACGCGCGATTCCGGATGAGCTCGCCGTAGAGACCGTCCTCGACCGAATGGTAGATGTGCTCGAGGAACTGGCCATAGAGCCGCGCGTCAATACGACCGGTGACGACCTCCGGCCGGATGAGGATTCGTGTATCCGGCGTCTGCGGGGTCGCATACCCCGCAACGGACAGGCAGACGACGGCTGCGACAAGCGCGAACCACACGCTCATGGTGTCCTCCCTTTCCGTGCGCCCATCTCGCAACTCCCGGCTTCGACAGGCTCAGCCACCGGGCCGGTACGGGCAATTCATGAATTGCCCCTACGACGACGGGCCCCTTGCCTCTTGCCCCTTGCCTCTAGCCTCTTGCCTCTCAGCTCTCAGCCACCGGGGCTCTCAGCTCTCAGCTCTTGGCTCTTGGCTCCAAACCCTCAGCAATCGCCATCGCTATTGTTCGCGATGGCCCGCGCCTAGTCCTGTTCTCGTCACCATCATCGCGTCAGTTTGAACGATCGCGCAGGATGTTACCGAGCCGGGGCGAATAGTGATCCATGCTCACTCGGTTGGATCTGATACTTAACACCCCGCCCCGGCGGCTGAGCCTGTCGAAGCCGAGCCTGTCGAAGCCCCGGTGGCTGAGCCTGTCGAAGCCGAGCCTGTCGAAGCCGAGCTTGTCGAAGCCGAGCTTGTCGAAGCCGAGCCTGTCGAAGCCCCGGTGGCTGAGCCTGTCGAAGCCGAGCCTGATCTTCCACGCGCTCATCCTCTTCACCCTGTCGTCGCTGGCCTCGGGTCGATCTGTTCATTCGCCGAGGCCCGATATTGCCCTGGCCGACTTCGACGGGGAGGACTACGCGGGCTGGGCAGTTGAGGGATCCGCGTTCGGCGAGCGGCCTGCCCGAGGGACCCTGCCGAATCAGATGCCCGTGAGCGGCTATCTGGGCCGAGGGCTGGTCAACAGCTATCTCGGAGGGGACGGCGCTATCGGTACGCTGACCTCACCTCCGTTCGTGATCGCCCGCAAGCGAATCCGTTTTTTGATCGGCGGCGGGCAGCATCCGGATCGGACCTGCATCAATCTTGTCCTCAATGGGCAGGTGGTTCGGACCGCCACGGGACCCAACGATCGGCCCGGCGGCTCGGAGCGCCTTTCATGGGCGTCGTGGGATGTATCGGAGTTCGAGGGGTTGACGGCGCGCATCCGGATCGTCGACACAGCTACGGAGGGCTGGGGGCATATCAATGTGGATCAGATCACGATGAGCGATACCGAGATGGAGGCGGCCGGCCCGAACCGCGCCGAATACGATGAAGCCTACCGACCTCAGTTTCATTTCACTTCGAAACGGAACTGGCTCAACGATCCGAACGGCCTCGTTTATTACAAGGGCGAGTACCACCTCTTCTTTCAGCACAACCCGTTCGGAACCGAGTGGGGCAACATGACCTGGGGGCACGCCGTTAGTCGTGACCTGCTGCACTGGAAGCAGCTGCCCGACGCCATTCGGCCGGACCGGTTCGGCACGGTCTTCTCCGGCTCTGCGGTGATTGATCACGAGAACACCGGAGGCTTCGCGGCCAACGGTCGAACCGCGATGATCGCGTTGTATACGGCCGCTGGCGGCACCTCGGAGGAGAGCAAGGGCCAGCCGTTTACCCAGTGTCTGGCATATAGCCTGGACCGGGGCCGAACCTTTCATCGCTGGAACGGCAACCCGATTCTCGGCCATGTTGAGGCCGAGAATCGCGACCCCAAGGTCGTATGGCACGCTCCGACTCGACGCTGGATCATGGCCCTCTATCTCAACGAGAGCCGGTTTGCGTTGTTCCGATCGCCCGATTTGAAACGGTGGGATCGGATCCAGACCGTCGAAGTGCCGGGCTCCAGCGAATGTCCGGATTTCTTCGAGATGCCGGTGGTCGGGATGCCCGGCGTATCGAAGTGGGTCTTTACGGCCGCGAATGGGCTCTATCTCGTCGGCGACTTCGACGGCAGCGCGTTTACGCCGGAGGGGCCGCCGCAGCGGCCGGACTGGGGCGGCAACTTCTACGCCGTTCAGACCTACAGCGATCTGCCGAAAGCCGACGGGCGTCGGATTCAGATCGCCTGGATGCGCGGAGGGGAGTATCCGGGCATGCCGTTCAACCAGCAGATGAGTATCCCCTGCGCGTTGACCCTCCGGCCAACCTCGGACGGCCTGCGTCTCTATCGGTGGCCGGTGCAGGAGCTCGATCGCCTGCGGGGAGTGGCCGTGCGTCGCGAGGGGATCGCGCTGGAGGCCGATCGGCCGTGGACTCTCGCGGACAAAGGGGAGCTCTGGGACATCGAGGCCGAGTTCGAGATCGGGTCCGCACGAACGGTCGGCCTTCGGGCGCTGGGCGAGACCGTGCAGTACGATGTGCAGGCCGCTGAGCTCGTCTCTCATGGGCATCGGGCGCCCCTCGCCCCGGACGGGGGGCGCATCCGCATTCGGGCGATCGTGGATCGCACCTCGCTGGAGGTCTTCGGCAACGACGGCCGCGTCTCGTTGAGCTCATGCGTCCTATTTCCTCCGCAGGCTGCAGGCATCGAGGTGTTCTCCGAAGGGGGGGCTTCGACGCTCCTACGGGTGACGGCGTATCCGCTCCGACGCGTCCGGAAGTAATATCGTACCGAAGCGCGGACCGCCGGTGATCACCGGCGGCAGGGCGCGAAACAGGAGCGGAGCGTTGCGTTTGCGTACGAGGGCTGAGGCCGGGACGAACCCCTTCGATGTGGGAACATCGGAACCCCCGATCGGAGAGATTCCTCGGGGCTATCGGTTGCGCCGGTTAGGCCGGCACGATTGGATCGCGGAACCCTCGTCTCTGCGACTTCGCATCTGGCTAACGGCCATCCTGAGCGCAGCGACAGCGTTCGGAGCCGCATCGCTGATCACTCGGCAGCATTACCATCGCCTGGCCACAGAGCCCCTTGTCGCGGTCAATGGCGTCGCCATCCGCCGGGACGCGCTTCTAACCTCGTTGGAGAATGTATTCGGTCCTCGCGAGATGGAGAAACGGGTTGGGCGCGAGCTCATGAAGCAGTTCGCTCAGTCGCGGAACGCGTGGCCTACCGACGCCCAGGTGCAGGCGCGGTACCGCGAAGAGAGCTAGGCGCCCGGATTTCTCGAAGCGATGGTGCGATCGGGCAAGACCGAGACCGACTATCGCGAAGACCTGCGGATGCGACTGGCCGAGATCAATCTCATCACGAAGGACGTCCACGTAACCGAGGCGGATGCCCGGTACTTTTATACGCGGGATATCGCACCCTCGAACGAGCAGTCCCGATTTCGCACACCCGCACGGATTCAGGTCGGCGTGATCGTGACCGCCACCCGCGAACAGGGCATGCGCGCGCTGCGGGAGTTGATCCGGAAGGTCCCGTGGACCAACGTCGTTGCACGCTTCAGCGTCGATCCAAGCCGCCGTGACGGCGGCTTTCTGATGCCATTCACGGCGACCCATTCGCCGTTCGTCGACGATCCCGCGGCGCAGGCGAAGGTCTTCGCGATGCGCGTAGACGATCGGCTCGGCCCGATTCAGGCTGCGGGACGGTGGTGGATCATCCGGTGCGTCCAGAAGTGGCCCGCCCGCGTATTGCCGTGGGAACGGGCGCGGAAGGCAGCCGAGATGGGCGCGCGAATCGAGATCGGCGCAACGCGAAACGGTGCGGCGGTTGCCCGCGATCGCGCCGAGTTCATTCGGAAGGCGGATATCTTCGTTATGGACGAACGCTACCGGTCTGCGGCCCGGCCTGTTCTTGCGGGCTCCCCGGCGGACTAAGCCTTCGACGGGCGCTTCCGCGATAGCCGATAGCGGAGAAAGCCGCCGCCGCCCGCGAGGAACCCGCTCAATGCCAGCAGGCTCGATCCTTCGGGTACCGGCGTGGGCTCACGGCTGAGGAAGAATCCGTGGATGTCGGGGCCATTTGTAAACGTGTTGCCGCCGTCAAACCAGATCTCGTAGCCGATAATCCTGTCGGTCGTGTTCGTGATGCCGAACGCCCGCAGGTCGACGCCGACGCCGGAAACCGATTGTGCTGAGATGATCTCGAGGGTGTCGAGCGAAAAGCCTGTCGATCCGCCCTTGCCCGGCACGTTGAGACCTGATCGGGAATCGTATGTCGAGCCAGAAGTCCGGAAGTTGACCGAGATCGCATCCGTATACGTATGATTGTCTCGAATCGCACGGACCCACACGCCGCTGTTGGCCCCTCGTTCCAGCAGGACCAGCTCCGGTGTGTTGTACACTCCGTCCGACTGCAGATAGCTTCCGTTGCCGAAATACAGCTGCAGATAGGCGTTGGTTCCCAATAATCCGAGTTCCCCGTCGAAGACACGGCTGATATTCCCCGTAGTGACCACCTCGTTCAGCCGCACGTGCTTCCCGGGCTCATCCAGATAGGACGTACCGGTATCGCCCCGGTCCGGATCCCACAGGTTATTATCCAGTCCGCCGAGATCAGCAGGCACCCAATCGTTCCAGTTATACGTTACGGTCGGGCTGGTCACGGACGGGCCGAACATAAGACGCCCGTCGTCGAAGTGGCCGACGTTCGACGCGTTGAAGCTGTAGCCTGCCTGCCCGCCAGAAAAGGCCGTTGAGGTGAAGAACCGGTCTCCGGTGGTCGCGCTCTGCCCGCCGGGAACCGAGCTCGTGAAGTTCAGGACCGGATAGATGTAGTCATAGAACTGCTGAGCCCGAGCCGACACAGGGAGGAGCGCAATCAGAGCGAGAAGGAGGGCGACGAGATCGTGCCGTCGAGCGGACGACCTGTGACAAGATGATATTGCCATTACAGCGAAACCTCGAAACGGAATACCCCCATATTGTGCATTATAACGCAAATATCGCGAAGGCGCAAGCCGATCGGTAGGTCCTCGTATGACTATGGCTCGGGTATGGGTCGGACGCACGGTTCTCAACCAGGACAACGCCGTATTGGCGCCGCGAACCTCTGCCCCGTGCGCCGTTCCTCCCGCTCTCATCCCGCGTAGGCGCGGCGGGATCAAGCTTCCGTTCGCTGATGTACGGACGTGATGATCCCGTCCGGGAACTACCGAACGGCCTCAAATCGCATATGTTAGTATTGGAAAGTAATCCCGACTGAAGGAGTTCGTTGGATGATAAAGATCGCTGCATCCGCCGTGGCCCTCACGTTCCTTGCCGGCGCCGCATTCGCAGGACCCAGGGATCAGAAGAAAACCGCCAAGCACGTTGATCTCAAGATCTGCCCGATCATGCTCAATCCGGTGCATGGCAAGGGCGGCGGCTCGGTCACGTATGGCAAGTACCACGTGACGTTCTGTTGCCCGGGCTGTAAACCGGCCTTTGCGAAGCTGAACAAGGCCGCGAAGGATAAGAAGATCGCCGCCGCCCTGAAGAAGCAAAACGCCAGGATGTAGGGGGACCAACCCTCCTGTAACGCGATCGAGGCGGAGAGGAACACACCGCCTCGATCGTTGCCTGAACCAGCCGACCTACCCCTGGGCCGTCCCCTGAGTGATCAGCGTTGTGAACCTCTTGCCGATCGCCAGAGCCGGATCGAGGGGGACCTCTGCGCGCTCCACGTCGGCCGGGACATGAATAGTCGGTGTCGGGCGTAGTCGCTTACCCGAGAACTGCGGCAGCCACTCCGCCTGGGCGGCCAGCATCTCGCCGGTCATTTTCCGGATCTCCGCCAGGGTGCAGCACGCGGACGTCAGCGGATCCATCGCAATGGCTTGCATGGCGAGTTCCGGATCGCCGTTGAGGCCTGCTTCGACCGCCAGCGCCTGCACCGTGACGTTGCTCTGGTTGAGGGCGGCGCACTGGGGCGGCAGCTTGCCAACCCGCAGCGGATGCAGGCCTTCCCGATCGACGTACACCGGCACCTCGACACAGCAGCCCGCAGGCAGATTGTCGATATAGCCGTCGTTCCGGACGTTCCCTTGCAGCCGGAACGGGCGGCCCGTGGCGTGCGCTTCGAGGATGTACGAGCAATACTCCACGCTCCTCGGCTGGAGGACTGGGGTTTCGAACTGGAGCGGATCGGTATCCGCGTACTTCTGCGCAACGGCTGCGGACCATTTGTAGTAGGCGCCGCTCTCGCCGCCGAAGCCCGGCTCGTCGCAGTAGAGATCCATGGCGCGTTGGCTGCTGCGGAACCAGGGCACATACTCGCTCAGGTGGCCCGTGCTCTCCGTCATGAAATAGCCGAAATGCCGCATCACCTCGATCCGGACCTTCTCATTGACATAGTACTCCGGCAGCTCGCAGCGCTCCTTGAAAAGGGGGTAGAGGTCGACCCCGTTTCGTTCCAGCTTCAGGAACCAGCCCATGTGATTGATGCCGGCGCAGAGGTAGTCGATCTCCTCCTTGGGGAGGTCGACGTAACCCGAGATCAGATCGAGCGTGGTCTGGACGCCGTGGCAGAGGCCGATGTACGGTACGTTCGAGACCCTGCCCAGGGCGTAGCAGCACGCGGCCATCGGGTTGGTGTAGTTGAGGAGGATGGCGCCCGGCTTCGAAAGCCGCTCCATGTCTCGAACCAGGCCGGTCAGGACCGGCATGCTCCGAAGGCCACGAAGGACGCCGCCGGGACCCATGGTATCCCCGATGCACTGGTCGATTCCGTACTTGAGCGGGATTTCGTAGTCGACGCGGAAGGCGTCGAGGCCGCCCACCTGAACCATGCACACGACGTAGTCGGCGTCCCGAACCGCTGTTTCCCGATCGGTGGTCGCCTCGATGACCGCCTCCAGGCCGTTCTCCTGCACCATCCGATGGGCGAAGGTCTCCATGCGCCGGAGCTTGGGCTCGGTCGGGCTCATCAAGGTGTACGTCGCTCCCCGGAGCGCCGGCGTTGCGAGCATGTCGTTGAGCAGGGTCTTGGTGAAGACGATGCTTCCCGCGCCGATCATGGCGATTTTCATGGCAAAGCTCCCCGTAAGGCGCGGTCCGTTGCCGGATCGAGTCTGGAGCGGAACCGCGCCAGTTCCGTATAACAGGCTATTCCACCGCGGGGCCGTTCTATCCTTCGCCCGCTCGTACAGAAAACCTCGCGACCGTAATCGCGGTATACCATTGAGAGTTAGAGGCAAGAGGCAAGAGGCAAGAGGCAAGAGGCAAGAGGCAAGAGGCAAGAGGCAAGAGGCGAGAGGCGAGAGGCAAGAGGCAAGAGGCAAGAGGCCCGTCGTCGTAGGGGCAATTCATGAATCGCCCGTACCAGCCCCGGTGGCTGAGCTTGTCGAAGCCAAGGGGCGCGAGGCCCGTACCCGTCGCCCGATGGCGCTAGAGATCAAAGAGGGCGCGGGAGGGATAGGGAGGCATATGAGCGGTCAGCCTGAGAAGGAACCGGAAGGCAGTTTCGATCCCAAGCTCGTGCAGCGGCTTCGGAGTAAGAAGGAAGCGGAGCGGAAGGCCGCGGAAGAGGAGCTTCGGCGGCTCGGTCCGGGTGCGGTCGACGAGCTGTTGAGGCTGCTCGACAAGGAATCCGCCAACCGTCAGAGGCGGCGCAGGATGGGGTACGGGTTCCTCGTCCTGTGGCTGGTGTTTGTCGTCGGGATGGCCGCGCTGGACGGAGGGAAGAACATCGGATCCTTCACCGGTATGATCGGTTCGATGCTGGCCCTCTTCGCCGCAACACAGGCGCAGAAGGACGCCGCGAACGTACTGTCCCGATACGACGACATCCGAATCGTCGGCGCCCTGGCGGAAGCGCTCTCCTACGACGACAAGGGGCTGACCAAAACGGCCTCCGATGCCCTCATCCGACTTCTGCCAAAGCTCCGCGCCTCCGACCATGCGCTCCTGTCGTCCGATCAACGGAGGCATCTGGACAAAGCCCTCGCGCAAGGAAAGAACAGGGAGCTCGCCATGGCGATTCTGGATGCATATGAGCAGGTCGGTGATCGGACCTCCGTATCGCTGCTGGAGAAGATCGCGGCTGGAGAGGTGCGCGCCGTTCGTAATCAGGCGATCCGGGAGAGAGCCGCGGAAGTCCTGCCGGCGGTGCGAAGCTGCGCGGAGCTGGTCTCTGCAGCTCAGACGTTGCTTCGTCCCACTGTAAACGCCGATGAGGATGTCCTCGTCCGACCGGCGGGCGGCCCGACCGATTACGACGATGAAACCCTGCTGCGCCCCGTCGAGCAGCCCGATGGGGCCGACCGCATCGATGCCGCGACATCGAGGACTCCCGGGAATGGGAACGACGAGGCGGCTGCCACGCTTCGGGGGTAATCACACCATAATGGACATGACGGCCGAGCCAGAACCTCGCCGTCTGTCTTGTACGATCGTCAGGGAGAGAGAACCGTGCTATTGGGAATCGTTGCCGCGTTAGGTCTTGCGTCCGTGGTCCACGGCTCGACGCCGCCCGGGCTGTATGTCACGAACGGCGTATTGATGCGCGCGGGCAAGCCGTACCGCGGCGTTGGGGTGAACTACTTCGATTGCTTCGCGCGCACCCTCAAGGATCCGGCGAATCGCTCCTTCGATGCGGGGTTCGCGGACCTTGCCCGCCTGGGCATCCCGTTTGCCCGCTTCATGTGCGGCGGCTTCTGGCCGGTGGATATGGAGCTGTATCGGACCGACAGGGCGGACTATTTCCGCAGGCTGGACAGGGTCGTTCGATCCGCCGAGAAGCGGGGGATCGGGCTGATCCCGTCGCTATTCTGGAATCCGTGCACGATCCCCGACCTCGTGGGCGAGCCGGTGGGATCGTGGGGCGACCCCTCGAGCAAAACCCACGCATTCATGCGCACCTACGTCAGGGAGGTTGTCACCCGATACCGGTGCTCCCGGGCGATCTGGGGCTGGGAGTTCGGCAACGAATACAACCTCGGCGCTGACTTGCCGAACGCCCGCGAACATCGTCCGCCCGTCTGGCCGAACCTGGGCACCGCAACCTCGAGATCCGAGAAGGACGAGTTGAGCCATACGGCGATGCGAACGGCCATCCGGGAGTTCGCCCGCGAGGTCCGAAGGCACGATCCTTCGCGGATCATCGTCTCGGGCAACAGCATTCCCCGGTTGTCCGCGTGGCATCAGCTGACGGAACTAAGCTGGACTCGCGATACCCCGGAGCAGTTTCAGGAGATGCTCATCGGCGACAGCCCCGATCCTGTGGACACTCTGAGCATTCACATATACGAGCCGGAGGACATCGCCCGGTTGAGCAGCTGCATGCAGGCCGCTCGGAAGTCGGGTAAGCCGCTGTTCGTCGGCGAGTTCGGCGGGCATGGCGCCCGATCGCCCGAGGCGTTGGAGCGGATGATCCAGGCGCTCGAGACCAGCGGGGCGCCCCTCTCGGCGCTTTGGGTCTTCGATTTCGCAGGTCAGGACGATACCTGGAATGTCACCCGCACGAACAGCCGGTCCTATCAGCTCGACGCGGTCGCTGAGTTCCAGCGTCGCCTCCGATCAAGCCGTCCTTGAACCGCTCGGGATCGATCAGGATTCCGTACCGGCGATGCCAGCGAGCGCTTCGTACACGCTGATGAGGGCCTGGGTCCCCTCGTCGCCCCGATCGCCCGCCTCGAGGGCGGCGTAGAGCTGATGCGCAAGGGCGGCTCCCGGGAGGGGCGCCGAGAGCTCCGATCCGGCCTGCATCACCAATCGGAGGTCCTTCTGCAGCAGCTTGACCATGAAGCCCGGCGCGAAATCGTGTTCGGCCATACGCGGCCCGAGCACGTTGATCGCCCAGCTTCCTGCGGCCCCTCCTCCAATGGCCTTGATCAGAGCGGCGGGGTCGAGACCCGCCTTCGTACCGAGTACGATCGCTTCGGCGGCCGCGATCATGTGGACGGCGACGGCGACTTGATTGCAGAGCTTGGTCATCTGACCCTGCCCATTGGGCCCGCAATGGACGATCGTCCGACCCATCGCCTCGAGCACGGGGCGGGCCCGTTCGAGTACGGCGGCGTCTCCGCCCACCATGATCGACAGGGTTCCATCGACGGCCCCCTGGACCCCGCCGGAGACCGGCGCGTCGAGCATGTCCATTCCAAGTTCGAGAAGTTCCTGCGCCATCGCCCGTGTCGCACTCGGTGAGATCGTGCTCATGTCGATAAAGATCGTGTTCGGTTGGGCGCCCCCGGCGGCTCCGCTCGGTCCGAATAGAACCTGCTGGACATCCGGGGTATCGGAGACGATCGTGATGACAACTCCGGCCGAAGCGGCGCAAGCGGCCGGGGTATCGGCCCATGCGGCCCCTGCGTCCAGGAGGGGTTGCGCCCGGGCACGGGTCCGCGTATGGACCGTCACCCGGAATCCCGCGCGCAGCAGGTTGGCTGCCATGGGCGCTCCCATCAAGCCTGCGCCAATGAACCCGATTTCTGAGATGATCATCCGATCCTCCGTAGGAACATGCAGCAGGGGCGTCGAACCGTGTTGCGCCCCGTTGCCCGTTCATGGGTTCGCCGGCCGCTGGGCCGGTTCCTTGCGATCCGAACGGCATAACGGGGGCTGACGAGGGGAACCATGGCGATCAGTGAGATTCACGCAGGCATCTGCGGGTTCAATACAACAGTACAGGCAACGATGGAGGACGACGAGTGCGTCCTCACGATCACATCGGAATGTCCCGATATCCAGCGGCTGGCCGGTGCGCTCGACCGGGTGGATCCGCTTCAGGAAATCTCTGCGCGGCGCGGCCCGACGAAGATCATGGAAGTGTCCCGGGTCCATTGCCGCCATGCGGCGTGTCCCGTGCCATGCGGGATCGTCAAAGCCATGGAGGTGGCCGCCGGCCTCGCCCTGCCGGCCGATGCGACCATCAAGGTGCGCCGCGAATAAGGGGCGAGGCTATCGCGTGCCTGACAGAGCTTTGGCCAGCCGCTCGGCGTCGGCCTTAACCCAGATCGGCTCGATGGTCAGCGACGCCGTGTCCATATGGCTCATTCGGGGGCACGTCAGGATGGCGCCGTCGAGGATGAACGCCAGACGCTCTTCGTCGTGCGTTCGCGAAAACTGCCAGTAGCGGGAGCGACCCTCGTCCGTCAGCTGCACGTGGACGCGATAGTATGTCGTATCGCGAAACGGCTCGTACGCGCTGTCCATCGTGGCGCCGCTGAAATGGCGGCCCGTCAGCACGATCGGGCATGTCGCCAGGAGCTCCGGCACTTCGACGAGCTTGCCGCTCGTGGCGCGGTTGGCAACCGAGCTGGATGGTTGATAGCTGGCACGCTCCTCCGCATCCCATTCGTCGGCGTCTTCTTCATCGACGGCGTCGTCGGGCCTGCGGACCTGCCAGGCATGGTTGGCCTCAATGGCGACGTACTTGCGCGGGCGGCCAGGGGCGTCTCGATCCAGCAGACCGATGACCGTAAGGCCCGAGGGGCTCGGTTTCAGCGCTGGCCAGCGGATCTGCTGCATTCGATAGACTTTGACCGTCGTGTAGCCGTACCAGACGGCCGCGAGGGCTAGGAACCCTAGAATGAGTCGTACGGTACCCTTCTCGCGGATCAATCGGAAACCTCCCGGCTTCCGGGGTGCATCCTCAGTCATGCGAATATCGCCCCTCCATGGCGGCCGTGTCTGGCCGGCAGCTGATCGTAGTACGAGTCGATATACCCGGGTTGTGCCGAACGCTGATCCGCTCCGCGGGGCCACGCGTACGGAATGGAGTATACTTACATCAGTAGGTCCGAAGGGACAATCTGCTGTGAAAAGGGGTGATCCATAGCTTGGTACAGGTGTACCTGAAGCCCGGTGAGGGCATCGACATCGCTTTGAAGCGCTTCAAGAAGACCGTGATGAACAGTGGTATTACCAAGGAAGCTCGGATGCATGAACGCTACGAGAAGCCGTCCGACCGACGTCGGCGCGAACTCAAGGCCAGCATCCGCAAGATCCAGCGCGCACGCGCCAAAGCGGCGGCCCGGGATCGCGGCTAAGGTCCAGACGCCCGATCGCGATTGCTCCGGCGGCGTCTCTCGCCGCAAACCGTAAGGGACCGAGGACGGCTTCACCGCCGTCCTCCGGTTCTTGGGGATGCCGGAGAAGGGAGTCGAACCCCCACGCGGTTGCCCGCGGGTGATTTTGAGTCACCTGTGTCTGCCATTCCACCACTCCGGCCAAACCATCGTGGATTATACGGATGCGGCGCAGCCGAGTCAACGCCCCGCCGATCCGTCGGGAAGGAAAACGGGCATCCCTCGACGAAATAACCGCTCATGTCGCCCAGCGAATCCACACCCACCCTCATCATCGTCGATGGATACAGCTTTCTCTTTCGTGCTCATCACGCCCTGTCGCGAGTCGAGACGCTGGCGCAGGACGGCCAGCCGACCGGGGCGCTCTACGGTCTTGCCAGCATGCTTCTCCGGGTCTTGCACGAACGGCCCGATGCCGCCTATATCGCCTGGGATGCGCCCGGCCCGACGTTTCGCCATGAGATTTTCACCGAATACAAGGCTCACCGACCACAAGTAGACCCGGATCTGGTATCGCAGTTCGAGCTGGCCCGGGAGATGGCCCGTACGCTTGGAATGGCTGCCGTAGAGCAACCGGGGCAGGAGGCCGACGACGTCATCGGCGCGCTGGCGCGGATCGGGCGCGAACAGAGCTACGAAGTCATCATCTATACCGGTGATTCGGATTTGATGCAGCTGGTGCGCCCTGGCGTGACCGTCCGGATGATCTCTCGAGGCGTCAGCGATGTGCTCGACTACGATGCCGAGGCCGTGTTGGCGAAGTACGGGGTTCGGCCTGATCAGATTCCTGAACTCAAGGCCTTCGTCGGAGACGCGTCGGACAACATCCCCGGCGTGCCCGGAATCGGCAAGGTAACGGCGGCGCGCCTCCTGGGCTTGTGGGAAAGCCTCGACGGCGTCTATGCGCATGTTGAGGATCTGCCCGAGCGGACCGCCACCGACCGGAAGGTGAAAAGCGCACTGCAGGAGTTCGAGGATCAGGCCCGGCTTTCGTTACGCCTGGCTCAGATCCGATGCGACGCCCCTGTAGAGGATTCGGTCCGCCGCTATCGCCCCACAGCCGAAACCTGGGATGCGGCGCGCGCCCTATTCGGCAGGCTCGGGTTCCGGAGTCTGATGAACCACCTGCCGGCGAACGACCCGGCGAACGACCCGGCCAACCGGCCTTCCGTACCTGAGCCCGCACGGGAATACGGGCAGGCCCCAGCTGTCGTCGCGAAGCCGTCGGCCCCATCTGCTGAAGATCGCTCCCTTGCATGGACGATCCTCGCCACGCGCGATGAGCTGGACCAGGCCCTGCAGGAAGTCCGGAGCGCAGGGTATACGGCTATTCGGCTCCATCTGGGTTCCGGCTCTGCCCTTGACGCCCGGTGGCTCGGACTCGCCTTCGCCGCCGATCCGTCGCGAGCCTGGTATGCCAGAGTTCGAGCCCGACACGAACAAGGCAGCCTGCTCGACGCGGCCGAGCCCGCTGGCTGGGCTGCCGAACCGGAGGACCTGACGGGGCTCCTGTGCGGCGACGATGTCCGGCGGATTGGCTATGCGATCAAGCCGGAGTGGATCGCCATGCGCCGCTCCGGCTTGCGACCGGGCTCCTACGAGTTCGATATCGCGCTTGCGGCTTATCTGCTGCAGCCCGGGAGCGCCGACTACGGCCTTCCGGCTCTGATGGAGCGGTACCTTGGCCGTGCTATGGCCCCGGCGGACGACGCTGTTGAACGGTTGTGTCACGAAGCGGCCGCCGTCGCCGCACTGCGCGAGGCGCTCTCGGCTCGCTGCGAAGCGGACGGCGTGGCTCCTGTCCTGCGACAGATCGAGATGCCCCTCGTCCCGGTTCTCGCCGAAATGCAGATGCTCGGGGTTCGCGTGGATAAGGCATGGCTGGCGACGCTATCGGCCACCCTTGCGGCGCGCATGGACGAGGTGGCCGAAGCGATCTACACCCTCGCGGGTGAGCGCTTTACGATCGCATCGCCCCAGCAGCTTCAAAGAGTGCTGTTCGACAAGATGCAGCTGCCAGCGGGCCGCAAGACGAAAACGGGCCGGACGACATCGGCGGATCATCTGGAGACCCTGGCCGCCGAGCATCCCATCGCCCGTTTGATCCTGGAGTACCGCGAAGCGTCGAAGCTGAAGAGCACCTACGCCGATTCCTTGCCGCGACTCGTGCGGTCGGATACGGGACGCGTGCATACGACTCTGTCGCAGACCGTGACCGCAACGGGGCGTCTGGCCTCCTCCGATCCCAACCTGCAGAATATCCCGGTACGATCGGAAAGCGGCCGTCAGATCCGCCGCGCCTTCATTGCGCCGCCAGGCTCGGTTCTCTTGTCCTGTGACTATTCCCAGATCGAACTCAGGGTGTTTGCCCATGTCACCGGCGATGCGGAGATGGTCCGCGCATTCAACGCCGACGAGGACATCCACACGGCCACCGCGATGCACGTGTTCGGTGTGGACGCGGACGGAGTGACGAGCGAAATGCGGCGGAGAGCCAAGACGGTCAACTTCGCGGTCATCTACGGGCAGAGCGCGTTCGGGCTCTCCCAGACTCTGGGCATCCCGATGGACGAGGCTCGTGGGTTCATCGCCGGTTATTTCCGGAAGTTTCCCGGGGTTGAGGCCTGGACGAAGGCCGTGATCGAAGAGGCCAGGACTCGTGGGTACGTCGAAACCCTGCTGGGGCGCCGTCGATATCTCCCGGATCTCCGGTCGTCCAACCGCAGCGTTCGCGAGGGGGCCGAGCGCGCAGCGGTCAATATGCCGATCCAGGGTACGGCAGCCGATATCATGAAACTGGCCATGCTCGCAGTCCAGAAGGACATCCATGAGCGCCGACGGCCCTGGGTCCTGGCGCTGCAAGTTCATGATGAACTCTTGCTCGAAGTCACGGATGGGCATCTCTCCGACGCTGTCAGCCAGGTGACCTCCCGGATGAGCGGCGCGTATCGCCTCAAGATTCCGCTGAACGTCGATGCCAAAGCAGGGAACAACTGGGCCGACCTCGAACGGGTATATCCGGTCGAACGTTGATTTTTGCCGAAGATGCGCTAAGCTATATGGCTATCGAGCGATGCCGGTGCGCGGATTTCTCCCGCTCGCGGGTCTACACCGTTGCGGGATAACCGCCATGACTGACGATGGGTGCGCCGTTACCACAGGCTCACCGCAAGAGGAGATTGGGTCCCATGTCCGAGGATAACCTGAGCCAGAGCAACGAGGAAACAACCGAACCGTCCGGCGCACCGGAACCGGTGACCGAGCCTGCGGTGGGCGACGGGCCAAGCGTCGGGGCTGTCGGAGACGCGCCGGAGCCAGCTGTATCGGTGAACACCGCCGAAGACGATGCGCCATCCCCCGCGGAAACGGTCGAGGAGAGCGCACCATCCGTATCCGTAACGGTGTCCGCCGCAGCCGATGAGGCCGGCTCTGGTGAAGAGCGGCTCGCACAGCCGGAACCCACGCCGAGTGAGGCCGCCGCGGATTACGATCGGAGTTTCCCGCAGCTCGAAAAGGGCGAAGTCATCAAGGGCACCGTAGTCCACATCGATCGCGAAGGGGTCCTCGTCGATGTCGGAGCAAAATCCGAAGGCATCATCCATCCCGATGAACTCTCACGCGATGTCGCGGCTGAGGCTGAGAGCGTGGTCAGTGTCGGTGAGAAGATCGATGTGCTCGTGCTGGAGGCGGAGAGCGCCGACGGCAGCCTGATCCTGAGCAAGAAGCGGGCCGATTTCGAGAAGGCATGGGATCGGGTCATCGAAGCCAAGGAAACTGGCAAGACGATCACCGCGATGGTGACCGAGCGCGTCAAAGGCGGCCTCGTCGTCGATCTGGGCATTCGTGGGTTCGTGCCGGCTTCGCACGTCGGCTCGGGCTCGCTCAAGACCAATCTCGATAAGTACGTCGGTGATACGCTTGACCTGAAGGTGATCGAAGTCGATCGGGAACGGCGGAAGGTCGTCCTCTCCAATCGGGATGCCGATCACGCCCAGAGACAGAGCCGGCGACAGACGACCATTGCCAGCCTCGCGGTGGGCAAGACGCTGACCGGGACTGTCCGTCGCCTGACAACGTATGGGGCTTTTGTGGATCTCGGCGGGATCGACGGGCTGCTCCATATCTCCGAGATGTCCTGGACCCGCATCAACGATCCGTCCGACGTCTTGAAGGAAGGCGAGCAGATCGAAGTCCAGATACTCAAGCTCGATCTGGAGAACGGGCGGATCAGTCTCGGCCGCCGCCAAATCCTCCCCGATCCGTGGAGCGAGGTCGTGACCACCTATACGATCGGCGAACTCATCCAGGGAACCGTCGCACGGATCGTCCCGTTCGGAGTGTTTGTGCAGGTGAAGAGCGGGATCGAGGGGATTATCCCGAACTCCGAGCTCAGCTACCGCCGCGGCGTCAAGGCGTCCGATCTTGTTCATCCGGGCGCTGAGGTGGAAGTGAAGGTAATCGATGTCCGACCGGACGAGCGCAAGCTCACCCTCTCGCTCAAGCAGGCGCGGCAGGACGAGGAGATCCGGCGGGAGCGGAAGGCCGTCGACGACTATCAGGGACGAGCGGATCGTGAGAGCCCCCGCTATACGATCGGCGATGCGGTCCGTCGTCAAGATGATAACGACGACTGACCCCGATCGATCCGGGGATAGGGAGCACGGCGGTTGTCATCGGGTTGACGGGCGGCATCGCGACCGGTAAGAGCCTGGTCGCCGATGCCTTCGCGGCACGAGGCGCCCAAGTCCTCAGCGCCGACGCGATTGCCCGCGATCTGACCGCGAACGGGCGCCCGCTTGCGTCCGAGATTCTTGGTGCGTTTGGTGACGATGTCCGTGCGCCCGATGGATCGCTCGATCGCGCTATGCTGGCCCGGTGTATCTTTAGTGATGAAACGGCGCGAAAGAGACTGGAGAACCTGGTGCATCCGCCGGTCCTTATGCGTATTCGGGCCGAGATCGAGGCATTTCGAAACCGTTCGGAAGGAAGCCGGGTTCTGGTAGTAGAAATACCATTGCTGTACGAAGTTGGCATCGAGGACTGGTTCGATCGGATCGTCGTCGTAGCCGCAGAGGAATCGGTGCAGGTTCGTCGTCTGCAGGATCGAGATGGGCTGCAGGAAACCGAAGCGCGACGTCGAATCGCTGTCCAATGGCCTCTGGCCGAGAAAGCGGATCGAGCCGACTTCGTGATCTGGAACTCAGGGCGTCCTGAGGATGTCGAATGGCAGGTGGACAGAGCCCTTGGGGCGATATAGCGACACCATCAATATGATCGATCGTAACGAGCGCGGAATCCTCGCCGTAAGCGTGGGCGGAGGATGTGCGCCGGTGCTTGCACAGCGAGTTCACGTGTGCTATAATCGGCGCGGCAGAGCAGGGCGCTGTTCGGAGGCCGTCCGGCGTCGTTTCGTCTCCGAAGGCATCCCGTACCTGTTGAGTGCGCTCGCTAGCTAGGAGGTTAGACCCGTCTTGAATAGAGTGAGACTAACACACCTCTGCTCCATACTACTGGTCACTCCGATGCTCGCCACCCTCGGCTTGAGCGCCGCCAACGCACAGGGCGGAGGAGTATGGAATGGGCCCCGAGCACCGCGGGGCAAACCCTTCATCGGCTATACGGCCCCCATGCCGCCAGAGGTGCCCGCGAAACCCGTCAAGCAGACCCGAGCCGACACAACGAAGGGTACGGTGGATCTCACGCCGAACACCCCTCTCGTGCATGACGGGGCGCCCTTCTGGACCCAGGACGAAGCGTATCTCTATTTCCATTCCACTCGAACCGATATCGCGGGTACGACGGCCGGCACACTCCGGCATATCTACCGAATGCCCGCTGGAGGCGGTGCGCCGATCGCCATCACGGGGCCCCTCTCAGCTGGCCGGCTGGGCGAATCCTCCAATCAGTCGGAGCCTGCAGCCAATCCGGGCGGCAACAGGCTGGTCTATATTGAGACGGCCGCTTCAGGCGCGGTCGATCTAGTCGAACTCGACCTCGCCACCCGGACCACGAAGTCGCTCGTGCGCAATAACGCTGACGGATTTAACTTCGTTGCGCTGAATGGCCCCGAATATGGCGTCTGGTCCGAACTCAACATCGCGGTCCTTTTTGCGGGGCGCACGTCGGCCGCCGGGCCGTACAAGCTCTTCGCCGTCGATACCCAGTCGGGCCGAATACGGCAGATCACCACGGGTCTTTCGGATGATCGAAATCCGACGGTGAGCCCGGCAGTCGGAACCTCCCAGCTCCAGGCCATCATCGCGTTCGACTCCAACCGGGCCGACGCGTCCGGCGCATCGGCGAAGGCGACCAGGGACATCTGGGTCGTTCCGGCGGATCGGCCGGGCGTCCCTGCCACACGGGTTACGGACTTTTCGGCAAACGGAGCCAGTTCGTCCAACATGCAGCCGTCGTGGAGCACGAATAAGACCGATACCAGCGGTTTCGTCAGCGGTGCGCAGCTGATCGCGTTCGCGTCCACTCGGTACGATACGGCCAACGACGGCCTCGCCAACGGCGTCAACGGCAACGGCACCCACGATATCTACTGGCTCAAGGCCGCGATCGGGCGCGATCCCAACGGCGGCGATTACTATACGGTCACGACGCCGGAGAGCCAGACCAATGCGGCCTACAAGCTGCCCACCGGCGATCCGCGCCACATCTACGACGACCAGTATCCGGTCTGGCCCCAGTTCATCGGCACCTATCGCGTCGCCTTTCAGTCGAACCGCACCGGGTACGATCCGGCCAATCAGGTCTCGACCCCGGCGGCTCCCACCGCAGCGACCCCGACGGATCTCTTCTCCTCGACGTTGCTCGATCTGAATGCGCCGACACTGGTTCGGTTCAATGAGATGTCCGGAGAGGTAGTGAACGTGGAGCCGCGGCTGGCTCAGGCCGGCAGTCCCGTTAGAATCACCGCCAAGCTGACCGACCTTGAGACGGGTATCCGGGACGTCTGGGTTCAGATCAAGAATCCGAACAGCAAGTACCAGTCGTCGGACGGCGTGGAGCACAAGGTCTACGCTTTCGCCGGCATGAATCTCGACGGTAACAACATCGCTCTGAATGTCCCCGTGGAATATGAACAGGAGCGGATCTTTATTGGCTCCAACCCGTCGGATCCCCAGGTCAACACCTACGCAACGCCAACATACATCGCCAGCCTCGACGACTTCTGGGCATTCACGGGCGGCAGCAATGCGCCGGATCCGTCGTGGCTCAGGCTTCAGTTCGAATCTCGGGACCCGGCTACCGGTGTGGAGACCTTCAGCGCAACGTGGACCACTCCGGTGAGTCCCAGCGACTACGTCATCGACGTCATCGCGTACGACAACGCCGTCGATCCCTTCCAGGGAGGAGCGGTCAACTGGAAGATCTACGACAATATCTGGGGCTTCTCCACACAGCCGTTCCAGGCAGGCCGTGGTCTTCTGTTCGTCAGTGACTATGCCGCCGGCCAGAAGTTCTTCAGTTCCCGATTCGGCGAGGCTTCGCTTGTCAACGTGCTCCATACATTCTGGGGTACGGAAAGCTGGATGACTGATATCGACGTTCGCCTGCTGCCCCGCACCTATCGCAATGGCGATACGATCGGGACACTGATCAACGTCCTTAACGCTCTCGGAGTCAAGTCATACGGGAGCATCAGTCCCGGTGCGGATTCCAGCCTCTGGGACGGGACGGTCGTAGACGGTTTCAACGTCCCGATGACACAGCAGTACGACATATGGCGCACCCTCTGCCGTGGTCCCGTGCCCGACTCGGTCCTGATGCAGTACCTGCCGCACCTGACGCAGCAGCCGCCGGATGTGATCAACGGTGAAAAGGATCCGCGACCGGTCACGGTAGCCCCGCGAAGCGTCATCTGGCATTCGCCTTATAACGGCAACCTGTTCGTCGGCCCCGGCACGTTGATGGACCTCGCTACACAAACCCAGCTGCACGGTTTCCTCCAGGCAGGCGGGCGCCTGCTCGTCAATGGACAGGACTTCGCCTGGGCCGCAACGCTGGACGGCGGAAGCCCGAATGCATTCCTGGGCTCAGATCTGAAGGCTCAGTACGTTCGGGATAGCGCGGGCGGGACGATCTTCCGCAGCCCCGCCGGCGCCTTCCGTATGCAGTTCGGCATTTCCAGCGCGTATTCACTCGCTGCAGCCGGGGCCTTCAACCCGATCTCACACGATCCATGGGAGGGCATTCCGGGGGCCTACCTGAGCAGTCGACATCGATACCCCGGCCCACCGGAGCCACCCGGTGACAATCATCCGATATCGGCGTCGAACAACTATCTGGCCGCCGGTGATGACATCAACAATCCGCGCGTGTACGCCAGTCCTGGGAACGCGTATCCGGACGTTGTCAACTCCCTGTCCGGCGGGATCCCCGCGCTGAGTTACGGCGGCGGCGGCACGGCCGTCCACTATGTACACGACACGGCCACGGGCAGCAGGCTCGTTTACAGCCCGATGGGTCTCGAAGGGTACTTCCCGGACTTCTGGGCGCCAGCCAATACACAGAATATCCTCGCCCTGAAGAACCGGAGAAGCGAGCTCCTCCATAACTTCGCCTGCTGGTCCCGGACCGGCACCATCACCGGAACCGTGCTGGATGTGGAGGGCGCCGGAGCCCCATTGCCCAACGTACTCGTACGGCTCTCCAGCAGGCAGTCTGGCGGTCAGCCGGTAACCGCGTATACCGCTTTGACGGCGGAGAACGGCTCTTTCTTCGTCAACGGCGTCGAACCCGGCACGTATGAGATCACCGCCTCAAAGCCCGGCTTTACGATCCAGAAGCGTACCGGTGTCGTGGTCCACGGGGGAGCCCGGGACGATATTAGCTTCCGGATGACCAAGGCTGAGCCCGCAGTGATCAAGGGCAAGGTTACGCGTACCGACGGGACCACACCGGTGGTCGGCGCTACGCTTACGCTAACCGATGTCCTGCCGCCCAACGCAACCTTCACCGGCGTCAGCGATGCGAACGGCGAATACACGATCACAAGGGTGCCGTCTCAGACGAAGTACACCTTGACGTGCTCGGCGACCGGCTACGGCGAAAGCATTCCCCTGGAATACGCAGTCCCCAACCCGAATGATCCGGTTCAGGGACAGCGGGATGCCCTTGTCGTGCCGGCCAAGGTCTATGTCGGCTTCGACTTCCAGCTGAAGGCGGAGCAGGGCGGGGCCTCTGGTCGCGTGGTAGCGAAGGGGACAGGGCAGCCGATTGCAGGCGCCGTGGTAACCGCAACTCTCGGTTCCCGCAATGTCACCGCGACCACCGACGCGAATGGCAACTACAGCTTCAGCAAGGTCAGTACGCCGCCGAATGGCCTCGATCCCGGCGCATGGGGCCTGGTGGCCGCTGCACCCGGTTATCAGCCAAATGTGGCGATTAGCGTCCTCGTTGAGAGCAATAAGACGGCAGTGGTTCCGCTGATTGAGCTTGAGACCGTACCTCCGGGGTCGGTGTCCGGACTGGTGACGCGCACCAGCGACGGCGCTGCGCTCAGCGGTGTCATGATCGAGATGCGTGATTCAGCCGGCAACCTGGTCGGCTCAACGACGACTGGCGCGAGCGCCACTTCGAACGGCTACACGTATAACTTCAAGATCGAGAATGCGCCGGCCGGCGTTACCTACACGGTGACCGCCAGGTCCCAGGGCTTCACACCGACTCCCGAATCGCGACAGGCTGCAGTGCAGACGGGCGTTGAGACGCGAAACGTCAACTTCGCCATGGCGCCGCTGCATACCTTCCCTGCAACGTTGTCGCTCGTATCAGCGCCGTATGATTACAGCGCCACCGACGCGGGCGATCTCCTGAGCATCCCGGCCGGGGACAGGCTCAACGGAACCTTCCTGCTGGCTACCTGGGCTCTACGCAAGTACCAGTACTACCCGCAGCCGAGCGTGAAGTCCTTCCAGCTTGGCCGGGGCTACTTCATGTCCTACAAGTCGAATATCCCGCTGAGTCGGGAGGGAGGCACCGCGGATACCTCTCGGCCATTCGATATACCGCTCGACATCGGCTGGAACCTTATCGGAAATCCGTTCAACATCGACCTTGATTGGACCAAGGTGATGGTGGTCGATGGCGGCGCGGTCAAGACCTTCAGCGAGGCGATCTCCTCAGGCGCAATCAGTTCGGCCCTGTATACCTATACGAGCGGCAGCTACATTCTCGACTATAAGCTCGCAGCCTGGAGAGGCTACTGGGTACGCGCCTACAGGAACATCATCCTGCGACTAGATCCAGTGAACGGTCGGTACGGACGAGGATCCGCGATCCCCGCCGGCAGGTCGGTGCTCCAGGGGCGTCAGGGCTGGGCAGCCAACCTTCGTGTCACTGCGGGCGGCTATACCGACCCGGATAACCGGTTTGGACTCGCCGCAGGGGCCACGGACGGCCCGGATGCATTCAAGGTCGAAAAGCCGCCTGTGTTCGGCGACCGCTATGTCTATCTGAGTTTCGATCATCCGGACTGGGGTGACCGAGCCGGCAACTATGGCGTCGATGTCCGGGCTGCTTCCGTTCGGCCCCAGTCCTGGCGGTTCACCGTGGCTACAGCGGTTGACGCGACCACCGCCGTCATTAGCTGGCCGGATCTCGCAACCGTGGATCGCAAGGTTCGACTTACCATCATCGATGAAGCAACCGGCGTAGAGAGAGACATGCGATCCAACAGCAGCTATTCGTGGCAGGTGCCGGCGGGCGCCACCGAGCGCAAGTTCCGTATCGAGTCGGCGCCTCTGGACAGGAACGCGCTGCGGATCACCGATTTACGGATCGCTCAGGTCGGCAGAAGCGCCGTCAGCAATATCACCTTCGTGACGACGGCGGCCGCTAACGTTACCATCCGGATTATGGACAGTGGCGGGCGGCTTATCCGAGCGTTGTCTCCAGAAACATCGCGGGCGGCGGGTACACAGCAAGTAAAATGGGATCAGAAGGACGGACGGGGCATCACGATGCCGGCTGGCGCTTACCAGGTCGAGGTACGGGCTCGTACACTGGACGGTAAGGAAACGACCAGAGCGGTAGCGATGCTGATTGTGACGAGATAGGGAACGGGCTTTGCAGGGCCCGATGGAACTGCAGAGCCCATGCGCAATACTAGCGAGGGGCGATAGGGACATATTGTGTTCGACACGATAGGACCTGCTCGCTGGAGGATCGCCAATAATGTGTTGCAGCGTTTCGTGCGCTAAGGGTTAAGCCGTTAGCGCAGGGGATGTGATCCAGGGAGGAACTCTCAGAGTGAAACGGATCAGGAAGAGCAGGGCCGCGCGGTCCTTGAGCTGGTTGCTCACGGTCGCAATGATCGCACCGCTTGCCTGTCGACTTATCGGGCCCGAGGCAGCCTATGCTCAGGCTCAGGTCAGCGGTGTACAGACGGTGATTGTGATCGACTTCGTCAACAAGCCGGGATACCTCGGTGAGGCTCTCGCTCGACGAGCCACCGACGCTGTCGCTGTGGAACTGGCGAACTCCGCGCGCTTTGAGGTTCTGAGGCGTGATGAGATTGAAAAACAGGCTGCCACGCTCGGTCTGAAGAAGCCGTACGATGACGTCGCTCAGACCAAGCTGGCCTCTGCCCTCGGAGCTACATCGGTAATCAGCGGTGAGATCAGCTTCGTCAGTCCCGTGCAGAATGCCAGTCCGAAGACCGTCGTTGCTGGCCTGAAGGTCAGGATGCGAGCCCCTGGTTCTCCGGAGCTCGTCAACGGCGCGGCGCAGGTCGGCGAGGCGAAGGCACGTCCTGGACAGAGTGACGATGAATCGCTGGCGCAGGAAGCCGTGGACAACGCAGCCGTCTTGAGTGTCAAGCAGATGCTCGCTACGAATCTCACGGACGGCACCATCGTTAGCTCTGTCGGACCGCAGACCAGCCTCCAGATCCTGATCAATAGGGGCTCTCGAGACGGCGTGACTACGGGCATGCAAATGCTTGTCACGCGGGAACGTCAGCGCGTTGGCAAGATCCAGATTACGAACGTATTCGCCACGGATTCTGAGGCAAAGGTCATCGAAAACACCCTGGGCGTTCGGCCAGAGGACAAGGTCCGAGCCGTATTTCCCGAGCCGGAGTTTCCAAAACTAGCCGGTATCAAGGGCATCAAGACCGGCAGGACAGCGCCGAAGGGCTCGGTTAGTTCTCTGGGCAAACTTCTCGTCGTACTGGCCGCTGGAGTGGTGATAGCAGCGGCAGTCATGGGCGGCAAGAACTCGAGTGTTACCGGCGTCGTTGCTGAAGCCGATGTCGAGGGCGTTACGCCTACCGTACGAATATCCTGGCGGGACAACTTCTGGGGCGCCACTACATTGGAGCATCAGATATGGCGGAACCCGGATGCTCCGTTCAACTTCCAGGGCGAACCCATAGCCTCCAAGCAGTATGAACCACGCTATTCGGACAGGCCTGCTCCATACAGCTATTGGGATGGGACCAGGAGTTTCCTCCGCGCGCCGCTGCCGGGATCGGGCGGCGGCACCTCAGGCGAATCCGAGGCTGAGGTGGTCACACCCGAGGCTGGCGCTGTTCCGGGCTTCGTGATTGGTCAAACGTACACCTACCAGATCACCGGCGTGATCCGTCGACCGCTCGCGGTCGCCAATGATGGCGGTAGTGGCGGGGGCGGCGGGAACAACAGCGCTGGCACGCAGGATGTGGGCACGGATCCCGTCTCCTCATCTCCTGTCACCCCAATCGCTCAGGCTGCGCTGGTCGCCCCGGAGAATATGTTCACCAACGTGGACCTCTCCCGATTTAATCCGACGTGGCTGAGCAGCTCAGGCGCAGATGTCTTTGTTGTCGAGGTGAGTACGGACAGGACGTTCAAGAACCGTAATCTTATCCTGCAGCTCGGTACCGTGTATTCCACCGCTCCCCTTTCTACCGGTGTCACACAGGTCCTGCCTGGCGAGGTGGACCTGACGACCAATCCTGTGCTGCTTCGGGACGCTGTGTTTGCCAACTACGTCAACCGTGTCCCCGGCGCAACCAAACCGACACTGTACTGGCGTGTTGGCGGCAGGAACGATGCCGATCGGCCAGGACCGGTGCACTGGATCTCAAGGAACCATCAGGATCGGGATCGAACGTTCCGTTATGTCTACTCTGAAGTTAGGAGCTTCACGCCGGCCGAGATGCCGCCGCCACCCCCGTAGGAGGAAGGCTCGGTACGGTATAGGGAGGACGGCGCGAACATCTTCAGCTGCGCCGTCCACCTTCGTCGGTATGCGTGAGAGGAGCTAGGAAGCATGAGGATGTGGCTTCGACTGTTGACGGGCCTTGCGTTGGCCGGAGCGATGGTGTGCTTCGGTATCGGTACGCTTGCGCAGGCAGGCCAGAGGCCGACGTTCGTTTCGGGCGACGTCGTCGTATGGGCGAAAAGCGGAGTTTCGGCGGATACAGTCCGCGAGGCCGCCAATGGGGCTAACTGTGACCTGGTCCGAATGACGCTCATGCCGGACGTTTATCTGCTTCGGGTAAAGATGATCGGTACGCCGACCTCTCAGGATACGCTGAATGCCGTCGACGCACTGGCCCGGCACGACGCCTTCCGCTGGGTCGGTCCGAACACGATCAAGTACCCGCTCGACACGACTCCCGATGATCCTAGGTACAGGGAGCAATGGCATCTACCTCTCATGAACCTGCCGCAAGCCTGGGATATTCATAGGGGATCTCAGGATGTGGTTGTGGCGGTCATTGATACGGGTGTCGATACGACGCATCCCGATTTACGAGACAGGCTGCTCCCCGGCTACAACAGCAGCGGTACGGGCTCGACGAACGACCCCACGGACACGAACGGTCACGGAACCCATGTCATCGGCATCATCGGGGCAACGACCAACAACGGCCTGGGCGTGGCAGGGGTAACCTATGAGGGTGTTAAGGTTCTCCCGATCAAGGCCGGAGACGGGGGATTCACGCTGACCGCGATCGTTGATGGTTTGACCTTCGCTGAGCGGCAGGGCGCCAATATCGTGAACCTGAGTCTCGGATCTCCAGCGCCCAGCGATACCCCACCGGCGCAGCTTCCGCCGGATGAAGCCAAAATCATGCAGATGGCCCGCAACGGCGTACTCTTCTCCATTGCGGCAGGAAACAGCTTCACTGACGGTAATCCTCCGTTTGCGCCCGCCTATCTTGCCCAGCTCGATGATCATATTATCTGCGTGGCGGCCTGCGATTCTAAGAAGAAACAGGCTCCCTACTCCGAGGCTCGTCCCTATACAACGATCAGCGCACCCGGAGGGAATACGGGCGCAGGACAATCGGAAGGGGTGCTGAGCACCTACCTTACATCCGCAGGCGGCTACGCGTTCGAACAGGGCACGTCGATGGCGGCTCCGAACGCCGCAGGCGTGATGGCGCTGGTGCTCAGCGCCGGGGCTGAGCCTGCTGAGATGAAGTCCGTTCTTACGACTACGGCGGACCACTCCATGTTGACCACCGTACCGGATAATGCGTTCGGATACGGAGTGATCGACGCCTATGCCGCGCTCCTAAAGGCCGGCATCAGTGTGACGGTCCTGGAACCTGAAGGAACGGGCGGAAAGGCTTCCGCTGGCGGGATCGTACGAAATCCCGCACCGGTTGAGACCCTCGCCCCGGTCATCCGCGTCGCGGTCTCTCAGATCACCCCGGATAACCTCACGCTAACCCTGAACGGCCAGATTGTGACGGGATGGACGCTTGAGAACATCTCCCGTACGGTCAAAGACAACGCAGGGAACGATGTGCCTGTTGTTTACGAAGCGGTTATCCGAGATAACGTGGTGCCAGCAGGACAGAACATCATTGATGTCTCAGGCGTCAAGCCCGGACCTCCTGATCGGGTCGTTACGGATACGCGCAAGTTCATGGTCATCCCGCGGCAAATACCAGCTGGCCGATCCTTGATCTCGATCCCATACCGCGAGGACGGCGCCACACCGGAGAGCTATTTCGGCACCACCTTCCGCCTTGCGCGCTGGCTCCCCCTCGAAGCTCGATATGCTGTCTACTCGCCGATGCTGGGCACGGATCCGGGAGCGTCGTTTACCCCGCCGGATACGGTCCCGCATCTCGACGGCTCGGCGGTGTCGGGCGTGCCGGTGGGCCTCGCTTTCTGGGCCGACCTGGAATCCCTTAAGCCCGTCTTGACCAAAGGCCAACCCCTTCCAACTCGGTCGTATGTGATCCCGTTGCGGGGCCGGGGTGGTCTCGGGGTTACGGTAAGCTGGAATATGATCGGTTGTCCGTTCCCGTACGACGTGCCCTTCAATGCGCTGCTCGTCGATACGCCCGAAGGCAGGATCACGATCGCTGCTGCCGTCAGTCGGGGCTATGTGCTGCCCAACCTCTATTCATATGATGGATCCACGGGATACACCTTCCGGACACTGCCGGACGGCGCACTGCGCGCATGGGAAGGGCACTGGATGGGCGTTACGAGCAGCGAGGATATCGCCCTTGTGGTGCCGCCGGTCAGGATAACACGCTCCGGGTCGCAGGGCGTAACCGCTCCGCGCGATGGCTGGCGGCTGCAGCTTCAGGCCTCTGGCTCCGGCCTTCAAGATACATTCAACTTTATCGGTGTTCAGGCCGGCGCCTCCAACGGTCAGGATCTGCTCGATGTGCCCAAACCACCGATGATCTCTCCCTTTGTGAGTGTGGGTGTTGAAGCGGACTCGCAGGGGCGCTCCGTCCTTCTGGCCCAGGATATCCGCAGCTCAACCGGAGCCCAGACGTGGAAGGTCGCCCTGACGTCGGATACCCCGAACTCTGAGGTTACGCTCCGTTGGAACTCGGTGGGCTCCTGGCCATCGCGAACCCGCCTCCTCCTTACCGATGCGGCGACGGGCCAAACGATTGATATGAGGACCCGATCCTCGATTACCTTCCAGTCCGGCAGCCAACCGGCGCCGCGGTCCCTGACGGTCTCGGCGACGCCGATTAGCGCAACCGCCCTCCGCATCAGCAATGTCGCCGTCCGGACCAGCGGTACGCGCGGGGTTGGATCCGTGCAGGTAAGCTTTACGCTCAGCTCCACCGCAGCGTATGAAGTGCGGGTTCTTGGGGTCGACGGTCGACCTGTGGGAGTGGTCTCATCCAGGGCTGCCGCAACCGGCGATGTTCAACTTGTTTGGATTGGTAAGGATAACGCTGGCAGAAACGTGCCAGCTGGAACGTATCTCGTGCAGATCCGGGCCATCGACGACGATGGAGATGTTGTTAGGGTAATCCAGCCGTTTTCGCTGGTGCGCTGACATGGATTTGGACGGCTCGATGAACTGTGCAGCAGTAGGCGTGCCGCGGTCGGTGCGCATACGGGAGGAACGACGAATGATCTGGCTCGGACCGCGAAGCAGACGGCACGGCTTGCTCGTCGCCTGCGTGGCCGCGATTGGCATGGTCTGTGTTAGTGCGCAGACCGCCTGGTCGCAAACGCTCGTGTCCATACAGAACGGCAAGCTGATCGCTACGGTGGGCGAGGCCGAAGATCTGAACAGCGTGAACGTCGCTGGCCGCTTCGGGATCACCGAAGCCAGCGCCACGGGCGGGGTTCTCCTTCAGCTCCCACGCTCATCCAGCCTCAACCAGCTCGGCAGCTACGTGACTGTGCGGATCGACGGCGGAACCCCATTTCTTCAGGATGGCACCGTCGCCGAGGGCGTCCCGGGATGGGATATCGCCTGGGGCTACGAGGATACACCGGACACGGATATCACCGGCGAGTGGGTACAGGCGCCGACCGCGATCAGCCCGACCAGGCTCGTCGCTAAGTGGCGGACCATTCCCGATGCCGCGGCTGATCCCCGCATACCGGAGATCCATGTCAACCTTGATATGCGCATCGTGTATGACATGGTGCTCTATAAGTTCACGGTGATCAATCTGGATACTTCGGCGCATTCGGTAGGCCTTCGGTTCGCTCAGGATTTCGCCGTTCCGAACACCACGGATGGACCGATCCTCACGCCAACAACGCCGCAGATTACGCACGAAACGTCCCTGATCAGCAGCTTGATCCCGGATTACTGGCGGTCCGCAGGTACGGAGGGAACCAGCACCGTTGGGGCCCATGTCCGAAACTCAGGAATGTCCAACTACCCGACGAATCCAGATCGACTTATCTTCGGCCTTACGGATCGCGTCACCGGTCCGCTGTGGGATTTCACCCCCAATAGCGGCACCAGCCTCCTCGGGCCGACCGCGGATGCGTCTGCCGCGCTCTATTTCAACCCGGTCCAGCTGGCTACGGGGCAATCCCGGGTGTTCTCGACGATCCTGGGCGCCGCCGGTTCCAGCTACGAGTTTGGTGATCGCATCGCCGCGGGCCTCGAAGGCCCGGTATCACTAAAGTACGATCCCAGTAAGCCCGAGGCACAGCGACTCCAGCCGAGTCCATTCAGGGTGACGGCGTTTCTTCATAATATGAACACCATCAACTTGAGTAACGTCCGGGCTGTCCTTTCCCTTCCTTCGGGATTGTCGCTGGACGCGGGTGAAAACCCTGTTAAGATGGCCACGTCCGTCGGTGTCGACGGTGAAGCGACCTTCACGTGGAATGTGGTACCCACAGGCGCGGCCTCGGGTCGACTGACCTATTCCGTAGCGCTCAGCGCCGATCCCGGTGGCCAGGGTGTGAGCGTGGCGCGCGATATCGATATTCCCTCCCTGCCTTCGCAACCGTTCGGCGCCGGATGGCAGATGGTATCGTTCCCCTATGTGTTGGATGACCGCACACCGGCTGGGGCGATCAACCTCGATCCTGCGATGTACGATCTGGTCCGATGGAACCCGACTGCAGCCCGGTACCAGGCCGTGCAGTATCTCAATCCTGGGGAAGGGTACTGGCTCCGGCTTCCAGAAGGTCGGACGGTAACGCTTGCGAACGCACAGCCGGTCAACGTTCCCGGCGGTGATTTCGAGCTGAATCTAACCACAGGCTGGACTCAGATCGCGAACCCCTTCCTCCTGCCGGTTCGATGGGGTGATCTCAGAGTCCTGAACCTCGATCGGAATGACCGGGACTATCTCGTCCCGCTCAGTGTCGCCGAGGCATCTAGCTTTGAGCGGCGATGGATCTCCCCGACGATCTTCCGCTATGACGTTCAGGCGGGCATGTATAAGTTCGATCAGGACTTCGGTACGGAGATGAAGCCCTTCGTCGGCTACTGGGTCCATGCCCTGAAACCGAACCTCGTTCTCGTGATCTCGAAGCCCTCGGGACGCGCGGCTTCGGTGGCGGCCACGCGAGGCGCTGATGTCAAAGGCGGTTGGAAACTTCGCCTCAACGTGACGGACGGAACGACACAGGATGGATGGAACTTTATCGGCGTTGGTCGCGATGCAAAAGATGGCGTCGATCAACACGATGTGATGAAGCCGCCGACCGTTGCCGATAGCGTCAATCTCGCGATCCTCGGCCTGGGGCAGGGCATCGCGCCTGAGCGTCTTGCCCAGGATATACGCTCGGCGAGCCCGACTGCCAAGCGGTGGCAGATCTCGGTCAGCAGCGCGACGCCCAACGCCGATCTGACGGTAACGTGGCCGGACATCAGTACCCTGCCGCGAACCTATGAGCTGTACATCAGCGATGGCTCCAACACCGCTCGCCAGGCCATGCGCACGACCTCGTCGCTGCGGATAAACACGGGCCCTGCAGGCACGAGAATGATTACCGTCGAAGCTGAACCCCGGGCGGCCGCAGGCGCCTTCCGGATCACTAGCTGGAACGTCCTTCCGACGAAGAGCCATGGCAGCGCCACGATTAGCGTTTCAGCATCGCAGACCGCAACCCTATCCATTCGTGTCCTCGGGCCTGGCGGCGCCATGGTCCGCCGGTTAACCGGACGGGCTGGCGGCCTGGGACAGACGAGTGAAGTCACCTGGGACCAGCGCGATTCCCGGGGTATAGCCGTGCCGGCGGGAGCCTATACGGTTGAGATCAAGGCGACGTCTACGGACGGCCAGAGCGCCCGTGTGGTCGCTCCGCTCGTGGTGACGCGCTAATGACGGCCTCAACTCTATCAGCGGCCTCGCAAGAGTTCAGGGGGAAGCAAATGAGATCCTTTCGCGGAGTGATGAGGTGGCTCATCGCCGCCACTCTGCTCGGCGTATACCTCGCCCGCCCGGCAGAGGCGGCGCCGACCGTATCGGCGGAGTGTTTCGCCGTCCGTCAGAACGATACCACCGAGGCGGGTACGGAGCAGACGTGGTTCGTCTTTCGGGCCGTTGCGGCCCCGAGCGGTGATACTGCGGCCCTGGTGGGCAGGCCGATTCTCCATCTTGGTGTTCAGTTCGTAGATGAAGCGAACGGCGTTGTCGTCTCCCGTCGTCAGATCACGATGGAGCGGGATCGCACCCGTTCAAGCTTTGGGCGCGATACCTTCTGGATTGCGTTCGTACGCGGTACGGACATCCCCAGCACTGCCTCCGGTTCGCAGGTGCCCCCTACCGGCGTAGGGCGCCCGGTGAGCTCGACATGGGTAGTCGAGGCCTGGGAGACCGACGGTACCAACACGACGATGTCGGCCAGCGACCAGCTCAACCTGCAGGTATATCCGTCGATACGCGATCTTGATTCGCCCTACTGGGCCGTCCATATGGTTCCCGTTGACGCCAATGGCAATCCCGATAACGCTCCGGGCCCTGGCCAGAATGGCAACGGTCTTCGAGTCGATCCAGAAGACGCGACGCGGCCGAATGACGGAGGCGGCTCTCACCGCTATACATGGAGGGTTAATGTCCGCACCTATGGCGGATTGCCCCCTGCCCTATTCCAGCGCCAGAATACGTTCGATTACTCGATGTTCTGGTTCGCATCCCAGAGCCGGTACGATGCGCTCCGAAGCGGTGTCCTCCTTCACCTGGTGGATCCCACCGGAACCGTACGCGTATTCCCGATGACCAGCCCGGACGTGGATCCGGCAGCGACCTATCCAACCGAAGGCTCGTTTCTCCACCCGGTCGCCAACCCGGCCCTGGCCAGCGGCACGGTCTATACCTACACCATGGAACCGACGGAGTTCTGGCCCGTAGGCAGCGCGATCTTCTTCGGCGGCGACCTGCAGAGCATGGTCCCGCAGTTCACCGTCCCGGACGGGATCCCCGTGATCCCGCTTGGCGGCGATATCGGCGAGAGCTTCGTCGGGCGCCCCTACGCGAACGTCTACGCCTCGTTCAACCAACTGGATTCGACGATACTCTATGCGGCGTTCATGTCGCCGCCGCCGCCCATGCCGATCTACAGCACTGGAGTAGGCGGCCGCGCAGGACAGTGGGGCTACTATATTCGGTCCTCCATCGACTTCAGACCGGATCCTGCTGTAGGCAACGATACCAACGTCGATAACTTCATCGCCAACTCGACAGGCACTCCGCCGAACCGTCAGTGGACCGAATACCGGGACAACTGGGGGCAGACCCCCATCCGATACCGCCGGCTTCAGGATAGCGACGATCCGGACCCGAGAAACATCGACGCGGAAACGCCGTACATTCACCCGTATGTCACTCCGATCCTCGTCGACGGCCATTGGAGCGACGATCTGCTCGAGAACCGCAACCTCCAAAAGCCGCCGAACTATCTGCTGGGTATCGAACCCTGGCCGCCATACGATGATCCATCTATGAGCTTGGCGTCCAATGCGCGCCGGTCCAGGGTCACGAACAAGACCAGGGTACGGTTCCAGGTTCGGGTGGTTCATGTACCCAAAGGCGACATCTCGGGCCCACTTTCCGTCCGCGTCTGGATCGGCAACCGAAACGACGGCTCGATGCGCCCCTACATGATGCAGGTCGCTCCGAACCAGGGGGCGGTCAATGACGCCCAGGGCGTCCTTTATTACTATGATGCTGTGCTCGGCCCCGGCAACGAAGGTCGTAACGCCATATACTTTGAGGCGGACGACGGCGTCAACCGAGCGATCTGGCCGCGCAGACCGGCGGATGATCCCCAGGGGATTGCCTTGCCGAATCGGAGCGATGCGGCGTTCTTTGGCTCGGTTACCCAGGTCGGCAAGAACTATATGATGGAACCGTGGGTCAACCATCGACCCGAGCTCCTCAACGGAAGGGTTACCCCGACATCAGGCGTCGTTGGCACATCGTTTACCTACGAAGTCCTCTATCGTGACGCAGATAACGATCCCCCGACCGATGCCTGGGCGATCCTCAATAACAAGCCGGAGCACTGGCGTTATCGGATGACCGAGGCGCCGGAGGATGCCGGCAACAGCTACGCGCAGGGCCGACGCTACAGGCTGGTCCTCAATCAGCTCCCAGGCGTGCCGCTGAACAAGTACAACTTCTACTTCCAGTTCCGTGATAACTGGGCGACCTCGAATCGGCCGATCCGCCGGGAGTTCGGCGAGTGGACCACCTTCCCGCAGGGCGACGACAGCGGTAATCCGAGCAACGTCATCGAGGGGCCGACGATCATCGCCAACAGCGCCCCCGAACTGAGAGAGGTCAGCATCTCCGCCAGCGATACGGCGTTGAACTCGGCAACCAAGTACGACTTCTTCGTTCGGTATCGCGACGTCGATAACAATGCGCCTAACAGCGTGAAACTGTTCGTGGAACTCTACGATTCCGCGACGGGAGCACGGCTGACTACGGATCCTGGAACCTCGTTGGTCCCGGCGGAAAGCGGCACGAACTACGCCTCTGGCGTCCAGCACCATCTGCCCGCGCCGATCCGCCTCTCGCCGGCGCCCCTTGGTCAGGAGTATCGCTATCGCTTTACGACCAGCGACGGCGTCAACAACTCCAATCTAGTCTCTGTCGGCACCGGCTCCAGCTCGCTGACGCTCAACACCGCTCGAGTGCTGCGCCGCGTGGCCCCGAATGTGTACGACGATCCTTCGGGGACCCGAGCATGGGCTGCGGATACGACGTTGTTCGTATGGAGGACGGATACCGGCGGCAACACCGTGCTTCTCGCACCCGGTGAGTTTAGCGTTGATGCGCCGAACGGCAGGCTTACGATCCCGGGAGCTTCGGATACCGATGTAATCCGAGCCTCCTACCGATACGAACAGACCGTTGGACCGACAGTCAATGAAAATGTCGTACCGGTCCTGACTCTGCCCGATGCCTATGATAAGCCGCTGAACTACAAGACCATCTCTCAGACGGTGGGCGATACTTCGACCGCCTTCGCTTTCGCTATCCTGTACACCGATGCAGATAACCAGCCGCCGGTACTGGATGACGGCGTTACTGAGGGCGTCTATCTGGTCGTCGACAATACCAACAAGATCCCGCTGTCCCGCGATCCTAATACGCCCACTCCGGTGGACTACAGGACGCGAATACGGTACATCGGCTCCACAACCCTCCCGATCGGCCACCACGTCTACCACATCGAAGCAACGGACGGCGCTGGCGTATCCCGACGGCCGCTCGTTTCGGCGGACGTGGATGGTAATGGCGATCCGATTCCAGCGGATCTACCGGTCAGCGTCAACAGCGCCGGCACTCTCACGAACCTGCTCATCGAACCGTTCCCGAAGGGACGCAGTAATCAGCTCTACCAGTTCACCGTCACCTACACCAGCCCTGATGACCGCGCTCCGGAAGATAGCGGCAGGGGCCCGATTGAACTCTGGGTTCGAGATACGACCGGCGGCGCCTACACCTATGTCGTAATGTCCGCGATTGACCCGATTACGCCGGGCGCCTATGCTGCCGGCGTCCGATTCCGAGCCCAGCTCACCGCACCTGCGGCGCCGCTTCAACCGGGTACCCACACGGTGACCGTCGGCTTCCAGAATGATCGCTCCCAGAGCTACGTTCCGTTCACGGATCTGCTGGTCAACGATAAGCCGGTGCTGAGTGCGCCGACGGTGACTCCGAACCCCGCAACGGCGGCCCAGGACGTGGTCTTCACCGTCCGATACACCGACTCGATGCTGGGTGACGCTCCCACTCGGATGGAACTGCAGATCGATCGAAAGCCGGTGACGAGCCTGCCGGTCTCGACCCCGTCGGCCCCAACCGCTGATGACTATAAAGCGGGCGTAACCTACACATGGACCATTCCGGGTGTCGATATCGGCGTCGGCAATCACCTTTATCAGTTCCTCGCAGCGGACGATGTGGAAGATGCCGATCCTGTACCTCCAACGCCGGACTCGTTCACGATCAACGGCGCTGGCGTGATGACGCTGTCGGACGGGAAGGTAACCCCGACGACGGGCAATCAGGCCAACACCTATGTCTATAGCGTCAAATACACGCACAGCGACAACATCGCGCCCTATCGGATCGAAGTGATCGTCGATCCCGAGACTGGCGCCGTCGCCCACACCCTGCATCCAACGGGAACGGCTCCGTTCAACTACGCGGCCGGAGTGACCTTCGAGAGTGATCCGATCCAACTCCCGCCCGGCATGCACACATTCCGGTTCGAGGCGCAGGATCGGGTCCAGACGGTCCAGCATCCTGTCGCGCCTGCAGTCCTGGACGGCCCGAAGGTCAACTTCCCGCCGGAGCTCAGCAACGTTCAAGTCACGCGGAACACCCTGCCCGAGATCCATACCGTCGGCGCAGGCAACGCCCTGACGCCGCCACTGGTGGGAACGCTGAACGACAGCTACACGTTCAAGATCACCTATAAGGACGTCGATCAGAACAACCCGACGGCTCCCGAAGCCGATCACTACGTGCTGCTCGTCATCGACGGGCAACCCCCGATCACCATGGCAGCGCAGGGGACCGATTATGCGAACGGCGTTGTCTATTCCGCTACAGTCTCGAACCTGACACCCGGCGACAAGACGTTCCGGTTCGAGGCCTTCGATGGCCCGGGCGCGATGGGCGACACGGTGCATTATCCTGGACCGGGTCTCTGGATTTCAGGACTGTCCATCAAGAACGTGCCCGAGGTCACCGTCCCGGGTCCGGCCGACCCCGCGACGAACGATCATTCTCTGACGCCGCTGGCCGGCATCCGATCGACCGTCTACCAGTATCGAGTTCGGTATCGGCACCTCGACAATACCGCGCCGACCTCGCTCGACCTCGTGATCGATCCCGGGCAGCCGGGTGAGAAGCGTGTGCCGCTCACTCCGCAATCGGCAGGCCCGTACGACTATACGACTGGCGTCCTGTATGGATATAACACGTCGGCCAATGAGCTAACGGTCGGCGCCCATACCTACAGATTCGAATATAACGATGGACTGACCGAAGGCGTCGTCGGCAGCTTCAACGGCCCGACGGTGTCGAATGCGCTGCTCAGCCTGACGGCTCCCGTGAGCGGTACGCTTTCACCGCTATCGGGTCCGCCATCGGTCGACTTCACGTACCAGGCGCTCTACACGAACGCCGATAACAACCCGCCGAGCTATGTCCGCGTCGTTATCGACGGCACTGCCCACGATATGACGAAGGCGACGACGAGCACCGACTATCGAATCGGCGTTCTCTATGAGCTGAAGTACCGCTTCCCGAGGGATTCCCAGCAGAGGACCCATGGCTACCACTTCGAGGCCAGGGATACGGTCGAGCCCACCGTAGTTCGTTATCCGACTTCTGGCGAGACCTCCGGTCCGACCCTCAATACCGCGTTCTTCGTCATCACCGGCATCTCCCAGCCGCCCTCGACCGCGGGCTCGCCCATCGTCGTCGGCGGGACGGTTACCGTAGCCGGGCGACTGGATACAAACGCACCGATCGGAGCGCAATCCATTCCGGTTCAGCTCGTACGGCCGGATGGAAGCGGCGTCAATGAAAGTGCGACGACGGCTGCGGACGGTTCGCTGGCCTTCACCTCGTCGACGATCCTGGATCAAACCGGCGACTGGAAGGTTAAGCTCAGCTGGTCCGGTCAGCCCGGAGTGTATGACTCGACCTCCGCTGAGCAGACCTTCAAGGTGGTCGGCGCAGAGGTATCTCTGACGAAGGGCGTTCTCGATCTCATCGCTCTACCGGTCGTACCCGTGACGCCCGATTCAAGCATCACCTTCAATCCGGTGCGCGCCAACGGCACGGCGGCGCCGATCTCGAGCCTCGACCTGGTAACGTGGGCTCCGACGATGCCACCGACTGGAAAGTACACGTCGCTCAACTACGACGCGAACTTCCCGGGTGCGATCGGCGGCCGCGGTTATTGGACCCTCCCGACGGAAACGGTGAAGCTCAATCCGAGGGGCAAGCTCTGGAACCAGTCTCAGGCTTATACCATAGGGGTAGCGGCAGGCTGGAACCTGATCGGCTCCGTCTTCACCCGCAACATCGATCTGTCGACCGTGAAGGTCCGGTATCAGGGCAACATCATGAGCCTTGCCGCCGCCTCTGCGATCCTCAAGCCCTACGCCTGGGGCTATGATAAGACGACGGGAAGCTATACCCTTATCCAGGCTGGCGGCGTCCTTCAGCCGGGTCGCGGCTACTGGGTACGCGCTATCGAGCCGTGCGAGATCATTCTGGATCCCGCAGCAGTGCCAGCAGGACCGCTCGGTCGTGATTCCGACCTCACGTACAATGCGCTTCAAGTAACGGCGCGGGTCGGCAATCGGTTGGATCGGGATAACTTCCTGCCGATCGGATCCAATATCACTCGCGCAGTGGCCGAGAAACCGCCGTATCTAGGCGAACATGCGGTCATCGTTCCGCTGGCATCGTCCGAGGTCGCCGCGAGCGTCCCGACGAGGGCTGGTCAGCAGGTGCTGGGCTTCGAGGCTCAGACCAATGTCCCGAACGCCGATATCACCATCGGCTTCCCGAATCTGGCGACCCTTGGCCGCCGATACGAGGCAACATTGATCGACATCTCGACAAAGACAACGAGAGCGCTGGCGTCGTCATCGGGTTATGTATATAACTCGGGTCCGAACGCCGCTCCGCGCCGGTTCGCCGTTGTCATCCGCACCGTGACCGCTAACAGCCGGCTCGTGATTACGGATGTGCGCAGCGCCGGTCGCTCTGCCGGGACGATGACCTTTAGCTACACCCTCTCCGGAACGGCCTCGGTGCGAGCCCAGATCGTTTCCGGCGCGGGAACGCTGGTTCGAGATCTCGTTCAAGGCCGATCCGCGGCCGAGGGTTCTAACTCGGTCGTCTGGGACGGTCGCGATCGCAAAGGCATCGCGGTACCCAGCGGCACCTATCTTCTCAAGCTAACCGCGACCGACGGGGAAGGCCGGGCGGCAACAGCCGTCTTGCCCGTAACCGTAGTCCGCTAGACAAGCAAGGACGCAGGGCGGCCTCCTGTGCCGCCCTGTATCCTATGGAGGGATCCCTCATTGATGAGTAGCAACCGCATCTACGTCGGAGCGCTGAAAGGCCTCCTCGCGGCGGGTCTCCTTCTTCTAGTCACGCTCAACGGCGCCCTCGCGGCTCCGGCTGGCGCGGGCTCGAAGAACCTGGGTCATGTTCTAAAGAAGACGTTACTGCTCTTCCCGTTTGACGTGGATAGCGCAGCAGCGCCGAACTCCGTGGAGCTCTCCAACTTGCTGACCGAAGCTGCCGCCTCCAGGCTCATCGCCTCGAATAACTACTCGGTGACGACGTTCTACCGTGCGTGGCCTCCCGTGGCGCGCTTGCACAACGACCAGCAAGTAAGTGAAGCGGACGTGATCGCCCCGTTCGCAGAGGACAATCGCAAGTCCACGAAGATCGCGAAGCTCGTTGGCTATGAGACGGTATGCTTGGGATCGGTGGACGACTATACGTACAACCAGAGCGACCATCAGGTCAACCTGACCGTTAGCGCCAGGATCATCGTGGTCGAGACGGGGCAGGTTCTCAAGAATGTAACCCTATCGGCAAACAGCGTTCGCGGTAGCGCGAAGTCGACTGAGGAAGAGCTCAACCTCGACGCAGCCCGTCAGGCCATGGAGAAGATCATGGTCCAACTCGCGCCCCTCGGCACGGTTCCAGTCACCATCGAACCCACCAAATCGCCGGCCAAACGGAAAGGGAGCGGTGATTGGGTCTGGGGATTGCTCGCCATCGTTGGACTCGGCATCGGCCTCTCCAGCGGCGGCGGCGGCGGCGGCGGCGGCGGGATCGACAGTCCTCCCCCTCCTCCGAGATAAGGTGGTTCGTTACGGCTGATGCCTTTGGGCAGGCCAGCGGTACCGATGCTGTTTCGATTCAACGGGATGTCCTTTGCGCATAACCGAGCGCAGGGGCATCCCGCTCGTTTTGGATCGGTCTGCCGCAGCCTTGCGATCCTCTGGGCGATCGCTTCGATGCTGCCGGGAGCCGTCTACGCTGCGGGCCCTCCGACCATCGTCTTGTCCACTTCCCGGTACGCCGCCCTGAGCGACGGCCGGGATAGTCTGGAGATCATTGCAGAGGTGCGCGATGGCTCGGGACGGTTCGTACCGGATGGCACCGTAGTAACCTTCTCGACGAATCTCGGTCTGTTTGCCGATGCAGGCGGCAGCGCTCGCGCGGAGACCCGTTCAGGTACAGCGCGGATTCGGATATCCAGTCAGCAGAAGGGCGCGGCCACCCTCACCGCGAGCGTCACGGGCGGCGGATTTCAGAGGATGGAAGTCCTCTTTACCGACGACCCGGCAGACACCATCGAAGGAAACGCCTATGTCTCTGTGGAGTCCAGCGGGACGCTGATCTACGCTGCGGCGGAACGGACCATCGAGGCCATCGCCCGAATCGCCAGGGAAGGTGAGGCCGCATCGGATGTGAGGCTGACTTATCGAAACCTCGATATCCGGGCGGAACGCCTGCAAATCGACTGCAGCGCCAATGTAGTGCGCGCGTCCGGCTCCGTACGGGCGACGATCGTTAAGAAGGGGTTGCGGTGCGCCCGATTGTACTATAACCTTCTGACCGGCAAGGGGTACGCCATCGTGGAGAAGGACCGGACACTGGAGCCAGTAGCCATCGCGGGCAGGGATCTTGCCGAAACCGCTGCCGAACAGGGCGTCGCCCCCAAGTACTTCGAGATGGCCGATCTAGCCGAAGCAAAACTGATCATCGCGGCGCACCACATACGGTTGTTCCCGGGCGACAAGCTCCAGTTTCGGCGTCCGCGGTTCTACGACGGCGGCGATCATCTCTTCACACTGGCCTACTACAGCCTGTCGCTCTACTCGACCCAGCTCTTCACGGATCAGCTGTTGACGCTCGGAACCGAAGGGGTCGGAGTCGATCTCCCCCTCTACTACGACCTGACGCCAGTCTCCAAGGGGCTGGTACGGGTCCGCTACGGCGAGCGATATGGCAGCGCCTATGCGATTCGGCCCGGGTTTGCGCTCGATGTCCTCCAGTCGTATGCGCAGACGCACCGCTCCGGGCGCTACTCCGGCGAGTATGGCTTCACCGGCCTGACTCGAAGCGACTGGGGCTTCCGGTGGACCCATAGCCAGGAGTTCGGAACGGATACGCTGACCTCGCTGCACTTCGATCTTCCCCAACATCGGAGCGTTTTCGGCTCGGGCAACATCAGCCACCGGCTGGGCAACTTTCGACTTGGACTCAGCGGCTCCGCGCATACCACCCTCACAGGCCCAACCGCGGTCGGATCCTATGCATCCGCCTACCTTGAGACCAGGCCTGCAAAGATCAAGGGGACCCCGGCCATGATCGCGGTCGGAGGCACCGCGACGACGACACGCACTTCGTCTGCCGCCAGTCGGACCTATACTCTGAGCGAAGGGCTGCAGGTGCGGATGTTCACCCCATCGATCCAGATCAATCGAGCCACCTCGCTCACGACCGCTCTGACCGTGGGCCACCTGTGGAACAACACCGGCACTTCGGGCTCCACAACATATGCGACGATCGGCGCTACGCGCAGCCTCGGGGGCAGCAGCGCTCTGAACCTCGCGTATGACTACGTCCACCTGCCCGTTGCGAGCGTGGACGGCTCCCATCGCGTCAGCCTGAGCCTCGGAACCACGGAGTCCCGATGGGGATTGTATCTCTACAACACCTACATGCTGGATACGCAGGCGTTGAGCTTCATCGGTGATCTGCAGTTCACACTTGCGCCGCGGTGGAGGTTCGGAATATCAGCATCGGTGCAGGAGTATGTGGCCGGCGGCGGCTATTCGGAGCTGATCTTCGGTCTCGCGCGGAATATCGGCGGGCGGGACATCGTGCTCTCCTACTCGACCTACCTCCGTAAGGTCATGTTGAACCTCGAGGCGGCCCACTTCTAGACCAGTGCGCGGCTGGGCAGCGAACCTGCGCTGGGCAAGCCGCCGTGCTCGCTGGTCCGCAGGATGGCGATGCCTCAGCGGAGCATCGCCAGCAATGCAGCTGACCACACGATGAGAGCAAGCATCACCGAGGCGCCGCAACCCGACGAGGACGATGGCCCCTGCGATCGCACGCGCACGAGTGGAGGGGGCCGGCGGCGCCGGACAGTCGGGCGGGTCGAGGGATGGAGGGCCGCGCGGCAGTTCCAGCAGATCGCGTCGCCGATCGGATTTTCCTTGAAGCAGTTCGGGCACGGCACTCGGTACCACGATTGGACAAGGAGTACGCTGCATCCCTCACAGGCGTATACATCGTCCGTGTATCCGGTGCGGCATTTTGGGCACCACCGGTTATAGGCGATCGGCGGCGTGGAGGAGGACGCTGGAGCCTGTACGATGGCGTCGGGCTCAGGGACAGGGATGTCGGCGCCGCTCTCGGAGCCTTGCAGGGGTTCGAGGCCCATCGTCCTCGGAGGATCCATGGGCGGGAGAGGCGTACTCGGAACGGTCGGTTCCGGCAGACGTTCCACCACGCCGCCGTGGAGATCGTAGAAGGCTCCGATGACCCGGCCTTCCGCCGAAGAATCGCCGAGGTGCGTACTGATCATCGCTCGCACCGCTTCCACGGTGTGGACGACATGGCGTTTGCCCGCATTATCCCAGTGTGAACCGGGCATGCCCTCGGTCGCGCGGACCGCGGGAAGGATGGACGGCACGATCGCGCTCATCGCCGACGAGCTCGAGATCTCGCTCAGCGCAGCCTGGACCGCAGCGCAACCGGAATGCCCCAGGATCACGACGACGGGCGGAGCGAGCTGTTCGAACGCGAACAGGAGGGTCGCCCGTGAAGCGACGTCCAGCACATGACCGGCGACCCGGATCACGAACAGGTCGCCGATACCCTGATCAAAGACGATCTCCGGAGGCACGCGAGCGTCGGAACAGCCGACGACGAGGGCGATCGGGCTCTGGCCCGCCTCTACGGCCTCCAGTCTCGACTTCCCGCTATGGGGATGGAGGGGCCGAGCCTCCACGAAACGACGGTTCCCATCCTCAAGGCGCCGCCATGCGTCGTCGGCGTCCACAGGCGGGAGATCCAGGTGCAGATCAGGGGTTGGAGCGGCGACGGCATCGGGGTGCGCTGGATCGTAGACCGGGAGGTACTCCGGGAGGCTCGGCCGCCCATCGACCGATAGGGGCCCGGGTGGGGGTACAGGAGCAGGCCCGGGTGGGGGTACAGGAGCAGGCGCGGGTGGGGGTACCGGAGCAGGGGCGGGTGCGACCACGGGCGTCGATTTCGCTTCGATCCACACGCCGCCGCACGCGGGACAGCGCGCAGCCACGGTGCGCTCGGAAGGCGCCTCCGTCGGCTGCAGCACCGAACCGACACAATCCGGACACGGCTTCGACAAGCCTTCGAAAGCGCCGATCGCAGCTGCGACCGGTTGCGATGCGATCATCTGATCGAACGCTTCGATGTCCTCCGGAGAAGTGAACGCGCCTGTCCCCTCCGGCATCCATATCCCACCGCAGCTGAGGCAGGACAACAGCGTCCGTCCCCGCCATTCATAGGGCTGAAGAAAAAGACGGCATATCGGGCAGGACTTCATCGCTCCATCAATCCGAGGTCGGTGTTCGACATCGCACCGTCCAGTTCCTCCAAGCGCCGCTACCAGTTGATCGGATAGGCGCTGATGCCCGTGAAACAGCCCAGGGCGGTGGTGAGCCCGCCCGCGAGGAAGTCTCCGACGATGACGCCATGGAAGAACGGCAGCGACTGACGGTACAGGCGGATGCCCCCGTACCTCAGGACGATGATCTTCATCACCCAGGCAATGAAGAAGGGAAGCCAGATCTGGTTCATCGTCGGCGTGTTGGCGATCGCGTAGCCGACCGGATGGAAGGCCCACCATGTGAACTGGGATCGCAGCAGGAGGAGCGCCGTCGTGATGAGGAATCCTCCTCCGACCGCCACGGCGCCCGCGACATCGGTCCTGAGCGGCGTAGCGAGGGAGTCTCGGAGCTGATCGAAGGGCTGCCTGCCCATGTACGTGCGCCAGGGGTCCGTACGGGCGCCGGCGCCGTAGTGGTACCAGACCATCAGCGCGATGGCGAAGGAGATGACGATGCCGAGGATGATGGCCAGGATCAACGCTCCCGTCAGCCGGCGTTTGGACACCCCGAGCGCATCGGCCATCTTATAGGCGTCCGATTGGTTCGGCATTGAGAGACAGCGGAGGTCGAAGCTCGCGATTGCGTTGCGGAGATAGGCGATGACGGTCAGATCGGCCGGGGTGTACACGGCGGTGCCGAACGTGGTCGTCATAAGCCTGTAGGCATCGACATCGGGGCCGAATAGCCATGCATTCCCGGTTTCGGCTCGGATGCGCGCCGCCGCGATCAGGTAGAGGAACGAGATCGATAGGGCCGCCACAGCCACCGCGGGACGCATGCCGGCGGCCACGCACCAGGCGACCAGCGAGGCCAGACAGAACAGGAGCCCGAGGAATGCCCACCGGTACGACATGGGCTCATCCCGATCCTCGAGGCCGCCGGGGCGGGAACGGGACCGCGACCACGCGATGCTCCACACCTCGGCGAGGTAGCCCCGGGATAGCCACAGACCGAAGATCGTCAGGGCGAGAAACGCGCCGGCGCCCTGATGCCCGATGAACGGCCAGCTGCTCTGACCGCCGCCCGTCGCTCCGGCCGAGATGCCGCTAGCCGAGCCGAAGACCGCTTCGCCCTTGGCGACCAGCCAGAAGAACCAGCAGCTGAAGGTCATGTCGACCGACAGTAGATAGGCGATGCCGATGACGAACGGATAGAAGGAGATCGGCGTATAGCCGATGGCATTCCACGGCGGCGTCGCCATGATCTGCCCGAGGTCCGGCTGATCCGCCATGCGGGTCGGAATGTAGGGCACCGTCGGCACGTTCAGATGCACCGTATTCATGACGTCTATGCAGAACGGGAGCCCGAAGCCGAGCCAGAGAAGCCGGTTGGTGAGGAAGCCGGTTTGGTCCCGGATCATCTCGATGGGGACCGCCGTAGTCGGGAAGGTGAGCCGCTCCCGATCGATCCACTGCCGTCGGAGGATCGCGACGATGCAGAGCGTCGCGAGTGCGACCAGGATCATGAACCCAGTCCACGCGGTGATCTGGGCTCTCCAGGCGGCCCACGGAACCGGGGCGTTGCCCGCGTAGAAACCGAGGAGCGCGGCAGGGTCCTTCAGGGCGATCCAGTTCTTGATATACGGATGGAAGAGCGAAGCCCATCCGTTGCTGTTGTTGGCGTAATAGAAGGCCGCTGTGATGGTCGGAACGATGAAGTGCAGGCCGCCCGAGGAGGAGATAACGGTAGCGACAGTCATCATCACGTAGATCACAAGGAGCTCGGCCCTGGAGAAGGCCAGAGGCCGCAGAAACCGGGTGAGGAGGATGTTGACGACGATCAGCGCAAAGAGTACGTTGAAGGCTCCGATCGGGATGCTCGTTCCGGCGAGGGCGGTGTGTCCCCGTCCACCCAGCACGAGCTCGGCCCAATGGAGCCAGAGGTCGACGAGCGCGGTCAGCCCGATGCCGAGCAGGACCGCTCGAAGCGTTATCCCGCGAACGGCATCGCTCCTCACGGGGTTGCGACTCGGATTGAGACGATCCGGTCGCCCTTCAGACGTACGACGGCGACCCATCGTCGCGGCGGCTCTGATGCCGGGCTGGATTCGGAGTCCGTGGTCATCCGCCAGATCCGTTCGTCGCCGTAGATCTCCGGCTCTGGCAAATCGGCCGTCGCGGAGTCCAGATTCTTACGAGATGCGCCCGGAACCAGTGCGCCCATCCAGCCGAGCTGTCGGACGAGGCCGCGGATCCGCGGGTACGGTCGGTCCTTGTCTCGCGTCTGACCGTCCGATGCGACGAGCGACACCGTTCGAACCGTCCTCTGGGCGTCAAACGCGGGCGGGCGGAGGATCGTCAGGAGACATTCGGCGGCGGTCCACTCCCATATCAGGCCGGTGCGATTCTCGATCTCCTGCGGCCGACCCAGTCTGGCCTCGACGGTTCGCAGGCTGTCGACCCCAACCTGAATGCCCGCGATCCTGGCGATTCGGGGCGCCTTGAGCGGGATCGGCGACCGTGCCTGCGCGCCCGGGAGGAGGGCGTATGTCAGCGCTATCGCCGCCGCTGCGGCGGCTGGTCGGATAAGGCGGGTAAGATAGGTTCCCGCCCTGAAAAGCGTGAATCCCTCAGGAGCAACATCTCGTTGTCGCGTACGATGCGTGACTGGTGGCTGTTTGGCGCTGCCACCTGTTGTTATGCCTTTGGCTTCGCCGTCTACAACGGCCTCTTTCAGAACTTCTTCCGCGAGGCCATGCGGGGCACGCCCGATCAGCTCGGTATCCTCGAATCGCTCCGAGAGGTGCCCGGACTGATGACGGCCTTCACGGCAGGCCTTCTGATCACGATATCGGAGACACGGATCGGGAGCCTCGCGCTGATCAGCGCGGCTCTTGGCATCGCAGCCACCGGCTACGCCGGCAGCTACTGGCCGCTCGTAGCGGTTACGGTCTTCTGGTCGGTCGGTATGCACCTGTGGCTCTCGCTATCACCCGGGATTACGCTGTCTCTGGCTGAAGGCAAGGAGGGCGGCAGACACCTCGGGCGGATGGCGGGACTCAGCGCGATCGCCGTTCTCGTCGGACTCGGGTTGACGCGGTTCGCCAAACCGTACCTATCCTATCCTTTGCTCTTCGCGGCGGCGGGCGTTCTCATCTTCGTTGCCGGCGTCTGCGCCTCCTTTTTATCGCGCCGAACGAGCAAGACTGCAGTATCCCGAATCCTCTACAGGCGTGAATACGGCATGTTCTACTGGCTGACGTTCCTCGAGGGTTGTCGACGGCAGATCTTCACCACCTTTGCGCCCTTCGTCCTCATTCTGGTCTATAAGACCAGCGTCGAGACGATGTTGACGCTCGCACTCGCCAACGCCGTGATCTCGACCTTTGCGGCCCCCTCCATCGGTCGATGGATCGATCGGTTGGGCGAGCGTCGCATGCTCACCCTCTATTACAGCGCCCTGGTCGTGATCTTCGGCGGCTACGCGCTGATCCCGAACGTCCATGTGCTCTACATATTCTACATTGTCGATAATCTGCTGTTCGCCTGCTCCATCGGTTTGACGACCTACCTCCACGGGATCATCCGCGACGGCGAAATGACCGCAACCCTGACCATGGGCACGACGATGAACCACATCGCGGCGGTCATCGTCCCGGTAACCGGCGGCCTGCTGTGGCGGACTCTGGGCGATTTCCGAATACCGTTCTGGATCGGCGTCGGCGTGCTCCTCCTGTCGATCGTCTCGGCTCGGCGTTTGCCCGGTCTGCCGATCGCCCGCTCCGAAGCGGTTCCGGCAGCCTGACAGCCGCGGCGCTCCGCTCGGGACCCTGGCTGCGCGGTTCGGACGGAGACGATCGAACCCGCTACGGGCGAACGCCCAGCGACGCAGGAAGCCAGCGCGCCGCGGCGGCGCCCAGATACACGGCTGCGAGACCGAGCGCGACGCTGCTCACCATGTAGGCGATCGCGCTCTGGTGTCGACCGTTCGCCAGCATCTGCAGCGTCTCATACCCGAACGCGGAGAACGTCGTATACGCCCCGAGGAAGCCCACGGCAATGAGGAGCCGGCCGTGCTCATGCCACGCATACCGGATCATCAACGTGGCGAACACGCCCAGCGCAAACGATCCGGTCACGTTGATGACGAATGTCCCGACAGGATAGTCGCCGCCCCAACGGACGCCGGCCCAGAGGCCGAGGAGATAACGGGCGTTCGCGCCCAGAAAGCCGCCCAGACCGACCATCATGCATCGCATCCACATCTGCTGTCTTCGCTGCCTCCTGTTCGCGCAGAGACGTCCGCTGGCGGCAGTCCATGCCCGGCATCGATCGTCTTGCGAGACGATACCCTGTATATGGATCGGTGCGCACCATCGTGTTCGCGGCCTCCAGCGATCTTTGGTTTCCGGCTCGAGGTAGCGCTCGCAGTACGGTATAACACTGGTAGCATGGCAGCAACATCCAGAGAGATCGTCCAGCAGACCCTTGCCTTCCAGAATCCTGCCCGGGCGCCCCGCCACCTCTGGCTACTCCCCTGGGCTGAGGAACGCTACGCGAACGAGATCCAGGCGCTGCGCGAGGAGTTTCCCGGCGATATCGACGGCGTTGGAGGGCACCATCGCTCCCTCCCACCGACACGAGGCCATTCGACCGAGATTGGGGAATACACGGACGAATGGGGCTGCACCTTTATCAACATCCAGAAAGGCGTGATCGGGGAGGTCAAGGATCCGCTCATCAAGGATTGGGAGGCGGACGCGCAGCGCGCCCACATTCCGCGGGAGTGGCTTACCATCGATCGGGATGCCATCAACCGGCACTGCGCGGCGACGGATCGCTATACGATGGCCGGCACGTGCCCGAGGCCCTTTGAGCAGCTCCAGTTCCTGCGGGGCACCGAAGCCCTGTACATGGACCTCGTCGACCCGGCACCGGCGTTCCGACGTTTTCTGGCCCAGATGCACGCCTTCTACTGCGAACTCCTCGAGGTCTGGGCAGCGACCGACGTCGACTCGATGATGTTCATGGACGATTGGGGCTCGCAGAACTCGCTGCTGATCCGACCGGCGCTCTGGCGCGAGTACTTCAAGCCCCTGTACCGGGATTACATTCAGATCGCACACGGATCCGGTAAGGCCATGTTCATGCATTCGGACGGCCACACCCTGGCCATCTATCCCGATATGATCGAACTCGGGCTGGACGCATTCAACACCCAGCTCTTCTGCATGGGGGTGGAGAACCTCAAGCCGTTCGCGGGCAAGATCACCTTCTGGGGTGAGATCGACCGTCAGGGCCTGCTGCCCCACGCCACCACCGACGAAATCGATCAGGCGGTTCGGCAGGTGCATCGTTCCCTGTGGCGCGATGGGGGCTGCATCGCCCAGTGTGAGTTCGGTCCCGGGGCCCGACCGGAGAACGTTCGTCAGGTCTTTGCCACCTGGGATGAGGTGACGAACCGGGATTCGCGCCGCTGAAAGGACGCTGACCGTTGAAGCACGGCATCTCCGCCTGGATCGAAGGATCTCGGACCCGCATCTACCCTGCGACGCTGCCGAATGGGTCGATACTGGACCGCGCGCGTTCGGTCGCACTACCCCGCAACGGCTTCGCCTCCTGCCAGCTCGGCGTTCGGAATGAGACCGACCGGCCCATTCGGGTGGAGGTCGAAGCGGCCGCGCCGCCGCAGCTTCAGGCGCACGTGCGTCGGATCGGCTATGTCACCGTGGCGCATCACAGCACGGATACGCCCATGTCCTTCCTCGAAGGCCTCGGTTCCGTGCCCGGGCTGGTGCCGGATCCGCTGTTTCCCGAGCCATCCGCGCTGATCGGGCCGTATGAGACGGTGGGATTCTGGATCACCGTGGATGCCGCTCATGACGCGCCGGTTGGCGAATCCCCGATCCGACTGAAGGTGCGCGCCGACGGGCATGATGCCCGGGCGTTCACGCTCGAAGCCCGGGTCTCGGAGATCGTCTCCGACAGCCTCGCCGGCTTTCCCGCCACCCACTGGTTCTACGCCGACGCTCTGTGCGACTACTACGATGTTCCGCCCTGCACGCCCCGGTTCTGGACCATCGTCGAACCGTACATGAGGAACCTGAGCCGGCACCTGTCGACATGCCGCTACGTGCCGCTGTTTACGCCCCCGACCGACGGGGTCAAACGTCCAACACAGCTGCTCCGCGTAGGGGCCGACGGCGCGGGCCGCTGGTCGTTCGACTTCACGGATGTGGCCCGATGGGTTCAGCTGGCGCGCGATACCGGCGCCCGGTTCTTCGAGTGGACCCATCTGTTCTCCCAATGGGGCGTTGAGCGGGCGCTTCGGATCTACCGCTCCAACGAGGACGAGACCTCCCTCCTCTGGCCGCCCGAGACCCCTGCGACCTCGCCGGTCTACCGCTCGTTTCTGGAGCAGTTCCTGCCCCGCTTCCGCGAGTTCCTCGAGGAGCAGGGGCTCACGACCGTCTCCTTGTTCCATGTCTCCGATGAGCCGGGCGCAGAGCATGTCGACAACTACCGCGCGGCCCGGGAGATGCTGCGCGAGCTCGCTCCGTGGATGAAGGTTGCCGACGCCCTGAGCCATGTGGAGTTCGCCCAGATGGGCCTGACCGATATCCCGATTGTCAGCATCGGAGCCGCCGAAGCCTTCCGGGATGCCGGGATTCCGGCGTGGGCCTATTTCTGCTGCGGTCCACGCGGCTCGTACCTGAACCGACTGCTCGATACGCCCTTGGCGCGGATCGCCATGGCAGGTCGACTGCTGCATCGACACGGGGCTCAGGGCTTTCTGCACTGGGGCTATAACTACTGGTACAAGTCCCAGAGCCGGATGCTGCTCGATCCGTTCGTCGATCAGGCGGGGGGCGCGTGGCCGGGCTGGCCTCCCGGCGATCCGTTCGTCGTCTACCCGGGCCAGGATGGCCCGCTCGATTCCATTCGGTGGGAGGTCTGGGCCGAAGCGATGCAGGAGCTCGCCCTGCTCCGAGCGCTCGGGATCGAGCCGGACCATCCGGGTCTCGCCTCCATGCGGGGGTACGGCGACTTCGATTCGCACGGGCAACCCGATCTACTCTCACCGATCTTCACAGACCGTTGAGCCATCGCGCGCGGGTCATCGTCGTCGGAGGCGGTCCGGCGGGGCTGCTCGCCGCAGGCTCAGCCGCCGAGGCGGGGGCAAGCGTGGTCCTGCTGGAGCGTGGCCCGAAGATGGGGCGCAAGCTCCGGATGACCGGCAAGGGGCGCTGCAACATCACGAACGCGACCGATGTCGAGGGCTTCGTGCGGGCCTTTGCGCCGAACGGCCGATTTCTCTACGGCCCCTTCGCCCGTTTCTTTCGGGACGATACGCTGGCCCTGTTCGAGCGGCTCGGTGTGCACGTCAAAGGCGAGCGGGGCGGCCGGATCTTCCCCCTGTCGGACTCCGCACTCGAAGTAGCGGCCGCTCTGGAGCGATGGGTTCGGGATGTGGGCGTCGACGTTCGCCTCAACACGCGCGTCAAAGGCATCCTCTCTGCCGATGGACGCCTTCAGGGGGTAAGCCTGTACCACGGCTCGATGGACGGTGCGGCGGCGATCATCGCCACCGGAGGCCTATCCTATCCCGGCACCGGCAGCTCCGGGGACGGGTACGCCGTGGCCGAATCGGTCGGGCACAGCATCGTGCCGACCCGGCCGGCCCTTGCTCCGCTCCTCGCCGACGACCGCTGGCCCGGCACACTGTCGGGCCTCGCCCTGCGAAACGTCCGGGCCAGCCTGGCGGACCGCGCGACCGGCAAGGCCGTCGCGTCGGAGTTCGGCGAGATGCTGTTCACCCATACCGGCGTCTCCGGGCCGATCATCCTGTCCCTCAGCCGGGTCTACACGCGTCAGTCGGGTCCGCTGGATCTCCGAATCGATCTCAAGCCCGCCGTCAGCGCCGAGGAGTTGACGGCCCGGTTCATCCGGGAGTTCGTCGGCGCGGGGACGTTCGGCGTCTATCTGCGCCAGCTGATGCCGAAAAGCCTGGCGCCGATCGTCGCGGATCTGAGCGGCGTGCCGGCGGATCGTCCGTTGAGCGCGATCAGAGCCTCGGAGCGCTCGGCGCTGGTCCATACGTTGAAAAATCTGCCCATCACGCTTCATGGGCTCGCGCCGATCGAACAGGCGATCGTCACATCAGGGGGAGTGAAGCTCGAGGAGATCGATCCCCGGACGCTCATGTCCCGCCGCGTCGACGGGCTGTATTTCGCAGGTGAAGTGCTGGATCTGGACGCGATGACCGGCGGCTACAACCTCCAGGCTGCGTTCTCGACCGGCTATGTCGCCGGCGTGTCGGCCGCAGCGAGGGCAGCCGCACTCACCGACGGCCCCGAGCAGCCGTTCCGCTCGGTCCGATCGACGCCCGACCCGGCGCCCGAGCTCAATGGAGTGCGCAGTCGAGGTTGAAGGACCCTGCCGGCGTCCCGTGTTCCGTTTTTTGCGCGAGCACTCCCACGAGGCGTTTCGTATCCGACAGGGCGAGGTCCCCTTCACCGCTGACGGTTCGCGTCGGGTACACGATCAGCAGCCGGCACCGCCTCATCGTGTTGACCGTCCCGAAGAACGTGCCCTTAGCTGAGGTTGCGCTATCGACAAAAGTCCCCGCTATGCGCCCGTCGTAGCTGATGCTCAACTCGACATCGCCGGTTTGCGAATCGGCGAGCTCAACCATGAGATACGTCCCCGTATACGAACCCTCGAGCCCCGAGCTCACGCCGACGTGCGTGCCGCTGCCGCAGCCCGCAAGCGCAGCGATGCCGAGGGCAGCGACCATCCAGACTGGTGCGCGATACCGCATCCTCATAGCCTCCTGAGATATGCCCCATTGAACAATATCATGGCGAGCAGATCCACGCCGGAGTCACCGGCAGCGGCGAGGACTGCCTATGATGACGAATCGGTCCGAAGGTGTTCCAGCCATGCTTGCGGGCCCCGACCGTCGATGGGGAGCGCTTCGTATGGCCCGCTCCGGATGCTGGCAGGCAGATCCCTCCATTCAACCACATCCACTCGCATCGGAAGATCCGATTCACGCAAGTCATCCTTCAGGAGCGCGAGAGTCAGAAGCGGCAACGCCGAGTCCGCGACGATGGCAAGGTCCAGGTCTGACCAGGGCTTCGGGCGCCCGGACACGCGCGATCCGAAGGCCCGAACCTCGAGGCCGGGCACATGGCGGTTGAGAATCGTCCGAACGATGCAAAGGTGTTCCGGCGCCAGCGCGATCATGGGCGTTCGACCTTCGACAGCGCATGCTCCAGCATGGCCGCATCGGTGATGAACGCGCCTGCGGCGGATCGGACCAGCGCGGCCTTCGCCGCATCGTACGTATGAGCTGTGAGGTTGCGAAGCTCCCGATACTGCATCCATGGCTCGACGGAGCCAAGGAAGCCTCGCTCGGCCCCCGCTCGGATCAGCTCCCGGAATGAGAGTCGATCCCACTCGTCGGGCGACGCAGCATCCATCTCGAGTCTCCGCCGAAGCATCTTCCAGCAGAGCTCATAGGTGTTTTCGAAGCGCTGGATGACGGCGTCGCGCAGCTCCTCATCGTCCGGTGCGTCTTCCGACCGGGCGTAGGCGCGGCGCAGGCTTGCGAGCGCAGACTGAAGAGGCGTCAAGTCCAGCATCGGTCCCGTTCCTCCTGTGCGGCATCCCGAGTGTACCACGTCCCGCAGACGGGATAAGCGCACGGGCCGACGATGTCGGTGTGCCCTTCGGAGCTCGCGGCCGCGGCGACCGCCGAATGGGGCAGGGGCGGGAGGACGTCCGCCTCAGAAGTGATCGTTCATCCACATTAACGGGCCGCTCAGGAACTCCCGGAACGCGTGCAGCGCCTCCGGCCTCCGCACCGTGAGGCGGTCGTTCGCGACCAGGAGATCGATCGACGGGGAGCCGAAATAGGCCTGGGAGAAGGTCTGGATATCCATCTCCAGGTCCGGTTCCTCGCCCCAGGCCCGGACGGCTGCAGAGCCGGCTCCGAACTCGACCCTGAGCGGGGCTTCGTTCCAGGGGGCGATCGCATCGCGGATCCGCAGGCTGAAGGATCCTTCGGCGCCTGCGGCAGGCGTCCACTGACCGAGCGCGGCCCCGATGTCGACAACCCGCCCCTGCGTCACGGGTGCAATCTTCGTCTCGAGGGCGTGATGGCACAGGTCCATCCATAGGCCGTCGTCCTCCGGCCCCGACCAGGCGAACCGTCGTGTCTGCATGTTCATACGCCGGAGCAGGCCGAGGAGGCCCTGACGAGCGGACGGGTGGAGGGCGATGAACTCATCGATATCGATGCATTCGTCGCTCCCGCCGACGAACGTAACATACCCTTCGATGCCGCTCTCGCCGTCGTAGACGAACGTGTAGGCGTGTCGCTCAGCCGATCCATCCAGCAGCTTCGACCAGAGCTTCGCGTCCCGATCGAGCATGCCCCGATACCTCCGGCTGTAGTTCGTGTATGCCTCGATCATGCCCGCACGATCCGATTCGTCCGCATGGCGACAGCGGTCCGTATGCTCCGAGCGTTTCAGCGCCTGAGAAGCGACGCCGTACCGCCGCTCTATACCGATCCATTCCCAGCCCAGCTGCCTGTAGAACTCGTAGCTGAACGGAAACAGAGTCGAGATGCACTGTCCCGCCTCCTTCATGTGCTCGAGCGCCCGGATCATCAACATGCGGACGTAGCCCCGGCCTCGAGCTGCCGGCATGCAGGCAACGCCGGCTATCCCGCCCATCGGCAGGACCACCGACGGTCCCATGATCGATGCGAACGACAGGATCACCACCTGCGCCTGGTAGCCCCGCTCATCCCAGAGGCCGTAGATGACGTGTTCCGGCTCGTTCGGGTCCTCGGTCCAGGGCGCACGCCGTCGGCCATGGACGAACGCCATGGAGCCGAGGTAGTTGGCCAAATCCCGCTCATGCTTCTCGACGATGCGTATTTCCAAAGGAACCCCCTTCGGGCAGGTATCAAGCCCTGCCCGATCGAATACGAAATCCTAGCACAGGACTCCCCGAGGCGGGATCACCAGCCGGGGGCGTATTGTCGGCAGCAACAGGAGGTAACGTATGTTCGGAACCGTACGGGGCGCACGGTTGAAGAGCGCTCTCATCACACTGCTCGGCGCTGGCCTGCTCCTACTGTGGGGCGCGGGATGCGGAAGTCTGCGCCCCGTGACCGCGCACATTCCCGTATCGGACGCGCGGCGCATGGCCGTGCTCGACGCTATTCAGGCGAAGTTCGCGTCACAGACCGGTACGGATCTCGACGCTCAGAACCGTGAGCTCGCGGCGTTCATGCGGACCTTTCGCGAGATCGAAGACAGCGGGGTGTCCGACGACTCCTGCGTCTGGGGGCGCTTCACCGATGGACGATCGCTGATCGTCGTCAACCATCGATCCTCCACACTGCGCTCGGCGGAGCTTCCGCGGCCTTCGATCACCCGCGCCAGCGGCCTGCCCGCAGGAATCCGAGTTCAACTGCTGGATACGATGGGATCCAACTACGCCCATCCAACGGAGGCAATCAAAGGACCCCTGAGGGACAGCGGCTTTACGGTCATCGGCGAAGGGGGCGGAGGCGCCTTCGTCGATAACCTCAAGTCCCCTGGTGAGACCGGCATCCTTTACATGGACGCCCACGGCGGCAAGGGCAAATCGCGAACCAAAGAGCGGTTCTACTCCATCTGGACCGACACGCACGTCACCGAAGCGAACGAGGCGGCGTACAAAGAGGATCTCGATGCGCACCGGCTCGTCTACATGACAGCAAACGCCAGCGGGAGCACAGTGGAAACGCGCTATGCGTTCACCGCCGACTTCGTCCGTCAGTACATGCACCTGAGCCCCAATACGCTCGTATTCATCAACGCTTGCAGCAGCTACGACGACACCATGCGACAGGCCTTTCTCGCGGCGGGCGCCGGGATCTACTTCGGATGGACACAGCCAGTCGACGACAGATCCGCCTACGGAGCCGCGGTCTTCCTGTTCGATCGCCTGCTCGGCATCAACGCCGTAGAGCCGACGGATAACCCGACCCGGCCGCCCATGACCATGGCGGAAGTCGTCGACGCGATGGCCGGAACGACCTACGCGGTCACCCACTTGCCGTTCGACCACTCCGAGGGAGTGTGGGGCCCCAAATCCGACGCGTTCTTGAAGGGGGACACCGGCTCGGGAGATCTGACCGTCATCACGCCCAGCATTCGCTCCATTCAAGTCGACAAAGAGGAGATGACGGCGACGCTCAAGGGTCATTTCGGCTCCAGGCGGGGGACCGTCGATGCCAACGGAACGAGGAAAGCGCCGGGAGACGAGTTGACCGTGACGAGTTGGACTTCGACTGAGATCACCGTCGAGATCGAGTCGGATACGACATCCGTCATCGTCCGCTCCGACGGCCGGTCCAGCAATCGGAGGCTGCTGCCCAGCGAGAACTATGTCCTGAGCGGAGCGGATGGCGGAGGGTTCGGCGTCGACGATAACCTGCGCGTTTGGTGGAACAGCGATCTGATCTTCGAGGATCCCCGAGGCGCCTATGCCGGTTACAGGGGGCCATTTCGTATCCCGGGCAAGAAGGGGGACACGATCCGCATCGAAGTGCAGGACTGGTACGGGTACTACGCCGGCTACTCATCGATCTATCTGACGACCCCGGCGGGCGACGTCCTCCTGCTCGAACCCGGGATCAACAAGGCGACCCCACCCGGCAACCATAATATCGTTCTGAACAAGACGTATGTTCTCCCCTGAGGCCGAGGGTCCATGAGGAAGGGCGCGGCCTGGGATTCGAGGCGATCGATTTCGAGCGGGATGAGCAGAGGGGATCGGGCCGCGGTCGAGAACGGGGAAGGGAGCATGAAGTGACGGAACGGGAACGGTTCCATGCGTGCCTCCGCTATGAGGCGGTGGACGTCGTGCCGCACTGGACGTGGGGCGGATGGCCCGAAACCATCGAGCGCTGGATGGGCGAGGGGTACCGGCCGGAGGTCGACGACGTGCGGCAGGGGGCGTCGCCGGTGCACTGGATCGGGCACTGGTTCTTCCCCCATCCCCCGTTCGAGCATCAGGTGCTGGAGGAGGACGAGAAGCATGTCCTGTACGTGAACCATGAGGGGATCCTCATGCGGGAGCGAAAGGATAACCCGCACAGCTCCATGCCCCAGTTCGTCAAGTTTCCGGTGACCAATCGGGAGGAGTTTCGGGCGTTCTGGGCGGAGCGGATGCGCCCGGACCCGGCGCAGCGGATCGGGCCCGAATGGCAGGCCACGCTTCGGCATTTACGGGAGTCCGAGATCCCGATCGTGATCATCTCCGATCGCTGGGGAGGGTTCTTCGGTCCGATCCGCAATCTCGTCGGCGTCGAAGCCCTCTGCATGCTCTTCTACGACGATCCGGCGTTCATCGAGGAGATGATGGACGCCGACGCGGACTTTATCATCGGGATGATGGATCGGATCCTCGGAGAAGGGCCGATCGACGCGTTCGCCTTCTGGGAGGACATGGCCTTCAAGACCGGGCCGCTCCTGACGCCCGGTCTGGCCCGCAAGTTCATGCTTCCGCGGTACCGCCGTGTCGTCGATTTCCTCCGATCGCGCGGGGTCGAGTGGATCGGGGTGGACAGCGATGGCCAGATCGGCTCCCTGATACCAACATGGATCGACGCTGGTCTGAACTTTGTGTACCCGTTCGAGGTTCAGGCTGGGATGGATGTGCTCGCCGTACGTAAGCAATATGGCAGGGACCTGCGCTTGATCGGCGGAGTCGATAAGCGCTCCCTCACCGGTGGGCCGCCGGCGATCGAGACGGAGCTAGCCCGAGTCCGCCCTCTGATCGACGATGGGGGATACATACCGATGCTCGATCACTCGTGTCCGCCCGACATATCCTGGGACAACTACCGCTACTACATGCGGCGGCTTCGACAGGTGTGCCGCGCGGATGCATGAACAAAGGAGTCGACCTATGAAACGACCATGGCTCGCAGCGGCGGCCTTGCTGCTGGGATCGGTCGCCTATGCACAGCCGGGCGCCGGACGCCCGGGCCGCCCCGGCGGCGGCGGCTTTGGAGGTCCCGGCGGCGGGATGCGCATGCCCGGCATGCGGATGATGAACAGAGACGTTACCCTATCCCAGGTGCCTCTGCCGACGCTGAAGGCGGCGTTGAAACTCAACGCAGCTCAGGAGAAAAAGATCGACGGGATCCGAACCCGGGCTCGAGAGGGGATGCGATCCCTCTTCCAGATGCCGCGTCCGGGTGCGCGACCGGACCCGAAGGCGATGGAAGCGACGATGAAGAAGATGGAGGCCGCCGGCAAGAAGTCGGACGCCGATATCAAAGCCGTCCTGACCCCCGCTCAGCGCAAACAGGTGCCGGGTCTGCTGAAGGAAGCCGAAGCGCTCCGCGGTTCGGGCCTGCCGATCGGCGTTGCCGGCGGGCTCAAACTCACTGCGGAACAGGTCGGCAAGCTCAGCGCCATCGGGAAGAAAAGGAGCGACGCCTCGGCCAAGCTGTTCCAGGGCAACGGCGACCCGCGAGCGGCTTTCGAAAAGATGGGCAAGCTGCGCGATGCCGCTCGGAAGCAGGCGATGGGCGTGCTGAACGCCAAGCAGAAGGCGGCGGTGGAGAAATGGGAGAAGGACAACCCGCGCGGCGGCTTCGGCATGGGCGGCCCGGGCGGTCGCATGGGCGCACCCGGCGGCATGGGCGCTCCCGGTCCGATGGCTCGTCCCGGTGGCGGACGGGGTCGCTAAAGCGCTTCGTCGCACCGTCATCCGATCAAGAAGCGTGATTGCGGGCGCCCTCGGGATCATCTTCCTTGGGGCGCTCGCGATCCCGTCTGAGGCGCGTCCGCCGCTCCGACCGAACGGCGGCGAGAGGCCGATGATCGTGGATGCGCGAGCGTTCGGTGTCGTGGGGGACGGAGTCGCGGACGACGGCCCCTCCATCGCGCGCATGGTCGCCGCCGCGCAAAGGGCGACGCCGGTTACGCTCCGATTTCCGGGCCGTCGGACCTACCGGGTCGCTTCGGCTCCGAATCGGTACATCTTCGACCTGCACGGCTCGAACGACCTCACCCTCGACGGGGGAGGATCGATCTTTGAGATCGCGCCGAACCTCCGGCTGATCCGTCTGACCGACTGCTCCCGCGTGACGGTACGGCGGCTGAAGGTGGACTTCCGGCCGCTCCCGTTCGTCGATGGCATCGTCGAGCGGGTTGATGGGCAGGCCGGGAGGATTATGGTCCGTGTTCCGCGCGAGGAGTGGAGTCGTCCGATCGGAGGCCCGACCCATGAGGACGGCGAGCAGGCCTACTTCGGGATGCTCTGGGGGGACGGCGCCTACGGCTCGATCTCGCGGCACTGCTGGATCGATCAGATCGAGGCGGGCTCGGAACCGGGCGAGGTGGTGGTCCGGCCAACGCCGGAGTTCAGCGAATATCCCGGTCTCATTCCAGGGCGATGGAAGATCAGCCTGCCCGTCCCGGGTATCGCCCATCGCTATGGTCCTGGGGCGTGCGTGGTGGTTCGGGATTGCCGCGATGTCCGTATGCGCGACCTCGAGGTATGGTCGGCGCCCTGGATGGCGTTCGAGGTGATCACCAACGATGGGGCCCTGGTGTTCGATCGCGTCCACGTTCGGCCCAAACCCGGTACCGGGCGGCTCATGTCCTCGTGGCGAGACGGGTTCCATGTCAAGGGCAATCGGGCATCGCTTACGTGGGAGGGCTGTATCCTGGAGGGGATGAACGATGACGCGTTCAACATCTCAACCCATGCGAGCCGCGTGAGCGAGGTCCTGCCCGACGGGAGCGTCGCCGTAGACCAGCGCTATCCGCTCGGCTATGTGCGCTGGCGGCCCGGGGATCTCCTCGTCGCCGTCGATCCCGACTCCCGCAAGCTCCGCGGCTCCTCCCGGGTATCGGTGGTCGAGGAGGGGAAGGCGCCTGCGCCGATCCAGGGCGAGCCCGCGGCGCCCGGGGTCACCGTGCGACTGGCCGTGCCGATCACCGGCATGCGCGCGGGAGATATCGTCTGGAGCGCTGAAGCGGCGAATCCGCACACGGCGCTGCGCCGTTGTCGCATCCGTCAGAGCTGCCGGCTTCAATCGCCCGTCACGCTGGAGGAATGCGACGTGATCGGCCTGCTGTGGTTCTACGCCGATCCGCTCGAAGGGCCATATCCCGGGCCGGTGACCGTACGGCGCTGCACACTGCGACGGGGCAGAGGCAATCATGAGAACGTCGTGGTCTGCTCCGGTGGCAGCACGACCGGCGCTCCGGACGGGACCGCGCCGCCGCGAGCCTTGCATGATTTCCGCTTCACGGAGAACCGGATCTACGGCGGCTTCATCGTCGAAGGCGTGGAGAGGGTAACCCTGCGAGGGAACCGTTTCCTCGAGGCCGGGGCTTCAGTCACTCTCCACGACAACGTCGATCTCATCGACAAGGATCAGCGCCCTTCGTCCGCCCGTCGGTAGCCCTGTCAGTTCCGAAGTCGCGAACAGGGCTTGACATCGCATCGCTCCCCGAGGGTATAGTGTCCTGTGGCATGCTCAGGGACTGGTTCTTTGGGCTCCACGATGCGACAATGGCGCGGCCACAAGGATGTGGCGGCTTGATCGAAGAACGCTCCCGGTGAGCCCTTACAGGGCTGCAGGAGCGTTTTTTGCTGGTCCGGAAGGGAGCCGCTGAGCCGATACCACACCGCTCCTGTGCGCCTTCCCTCCGAAGCGACGAGCGTCGATACGACTCGACTCACTACTGCACCGAGCGCAAAGGAGATCCTTTACGATGACGTCCAAAGAAGTCCTTGATCTGACGATCCAGAACGAGGTCCGCATCGTCGATGTGCGATTCGTCGACCTGCCGGGCACCTGGCAGCACTTCTCCATGCCAACTTCAGCTTTCACCGAAGAGACCTTCGAGGACGGTATCGGCTTCGACGGCTCGTCGATCCGGGGGTTTCAGAAGATCAACGAGTCGGATATGCTGTTGATACCCGACCCGGATACGGCCTTCATGGACCCGTTCACCGAAGAGACGCAGATGAACATCATCTGCAACATCGAGGACCCGATCACCCGAGAGCGTTACACACGGGACCCTCGCTGGGTTGCAAAAAAGGCGGAGGCCTATCTGCAGTCGTCGGGAATCGCCGATACTGCCTACTTCGGGCCTGAGGCCGAGTTCTACATCTTCGGGGATATCCGCTACGATTCGACACCCCATTCCGGCTACTACTTTATCGACAGCGACGAAGGGATCTGGAACTCGGGCCGAGACGAACGCCCGAACCTCGGCTACAAGGTGCGGTACAAAGGGGGATACTTCCCCGTGCCTCCGACGGATACCCTGCACGACCTCCGGACGGAGATGATGCTGACGCTCATCGAGGCCGGTATCGAAAGCGAGGTTCATCATCACGAAGTAGGGACGGCCGGCCAGAGCGAGATCGATGTCAAGTTCGGGCCGCTCGTGCGGACGGCTGACAACCTGATGAAGTTCAAGTACATCATCAAGAACGTCGCCCGGCAAAACGGCTATACGGTGACGTTCATGCCCAAGCCGCTCTATCAGGACAACGGATCGGGCATGCACTGTCATCAATCACTCTGGAAGGACGGCGCCAACCTGTTCTTCGATGAGCGGGCCTATGCCGGATTATCGGAAACGGCGATCTACTACATCGGCGGGCTCCTGAAGCACGCGCCGGCGATCCTCGCCTTCGCGGCCCCTTCGACGAACTCCTACCGACGGCTCGTCCCTGGCTATGAGGCCCCCATCAACCTGATCTATTCGCAGCGCAACCGATCTGCGTGCATCCGGATCCCCATGTACTCCCGGTCGCCGCGCGCGAAGCGGATCGAGTTCCGTGCGCCCGATCCAATGGCGAACCCGTATCTCGCCTTCTCGGCGATGCTCATGGCGGGGCTGGACGGCATCGATAACCGGATCCTGCCGCCGGATCCGATCGATAAGGACCTGTACGAGATGGAGCCCGAGGAGCGCCACGGCATCAAGATGACTCCGGCGTCCCTGGGCGAGGCGCTGGATGCGCTGGAGGCGGACCACGACTTCCTGCTCAAGGGAGATGTCTTCACGCCGGACCTGATCGCCGAGTACATCGGCTACAAGCGTACGCACGAAGTCGATGCCGTTGCTCTGCGCCCCCATCCTCACGAGTTTCATCTCTACTACGACGCCTGATCCAGCCGTCGGGCTGTTCGAAGGCGCTTCACGGCACGGTCTGGAGCGCCTTCGGAGCCCTGCCACGTCGAGCCTCCTCCTCGATCCGTCCTCTGGAGGATTCTGCACGGCCTGAGACGAACCGTATTGCGGATCGCAACGCCGTCGCGTGGGCCGAACCAGACCGGCGTGCGGCGAAAGGGTATCGTCTTGCTGGATGCAGCAGCATCGCCCGTGCGTCCCTACGGGCTGATCGCGGTGTTTACCCTGATGGTCGGCGGGATTGTCGCCGGCGCTGCCTATTTTCACGACCGCCAGGCGGAATCCCTTCGGGCCGGACGGAGACTGGTCATCAACGGTACCACTTCGCTGCATGCGGCCCAGGTCTCCGATTGGCTGTCGGCGCGCATTCAGGAGACCGAACGCGCGGCCCGAGTCGGTAAACGCCTGCTCCGTTCCGACGGTAAACGGTCGAACCCGGCGTTCGGGGGCTCCGATCCCGATGGCGCATGGCTTCTTGCGGTTCTGCTCCCGCTCGATGGCCGTTCCATGCATATCATCGATGCGTCCGGCGCCGTCCGCCTCCATCTCCATTCTGGGCCCTGCGACGACGGGCTGGCCATGCGGCATGTGCGATTCGACCGATCGCAGCGAGACACGACAGTCGTTGCCGACGGAAATTCGACAGGATTCGTTCTTACCATCGTCGCACCGATCCGAGCGGCCGGCGCTGATGGAGCCGCAGTCGGCTATGCGGTTGCGGAGATCGATGCAGCGCCGACGATAGAACGCTTTGCGCGAGTATGGACATCGCCGAGTCGGAGCTGGGAGACGCTGCTAATCCAGCCGGAGGCGGGGCGGATGGTGCGCCTGAAAGCTCCTGGGGCGCCGCCCAGAACCGTGCGCCAGCAGGCGATCCCGCTCAACGACGCCGTGATAACCCAGGCGTTGGACGGCCGCATCGGCCATCTGTTTGGCGCCAATGACCGGGGGCGGGTGTGGAATGCGGAGATTATGGGGGTCCCACCTGTCGGATGGCTGATCATCGGCCGTGAGGGGCGTGAGGAAGTCGACAGGATCCTCCAACCGTTTCTCATTCCGAGGGCTGCGGCGCTCGCGTCCGTGGTCAGTTTCGCCTATCTGGCGCTCTACGGGCTATGGCGCGCCCGGGACGCGAGGCAGGTGCGGCGATCTCTCGAACAGGAGCGGACACTCTCCGCGTCGCAGGCGCTCTTCAGGACGATTATCGACACGATGCCGCTCCGTATCTTCTGGAAAGACCGAGATTCCCGCTATCTCGGCGCGAATACCGGTTTCGCTGAAGACGCCGGTATCTCGACTCCGGACGAGCTCGCAGGATTGACCGATGATGATCTGCCATGGAGCGCCTCTGCCGATGCGTTCCGGGCCGATGATCAGACGGTAATCGAGACGGGAAAGCCGCTGTTTCGATCCGGGGAGCTTGCCAATCTGGACGGGAAAGGCGATCGGCTGATGCGTACCAGAAAAGCGCCGTTGAAGGACGGAGACGGGCGGGTTATCGGGGTCCTTGGCGTCTACGAGGATATCACCGACGAAGCGCGAGCGCGAGATGCGCTGGACGCCGCACGGGCCGAGCTGGAACAACGGAACCGGTCGCTGTCGGAGCTGCTCTATGTGACGTCGCACGATCTGCGCTCACCGCTCGTGACCGTCCAGGGATTCACCTCGGAGATCATTGCGCTGGTCGAGGACTTAATGATGAACCTGAAAGGAACCGATCTCGGGCCGGAGCGGGAGAAGGCCGTACAGCGGATCACCGGCGCCGAGCTTCCGAAGGCGGTGCGCTATGTTCTGGACGGTGTTCAGGCCCTGGACCGTATGATGACGGGCATTCAGGATCTGGCCCGCCTGGACCGACAGGAGTACGCGGCGGAGCCGATCGATATGGATCGCATCGTTCGGGATGTGATCGATGCGATGAGCAGCGAGATCGAAAGAGCCGGCGCCAGGGTCGATCTCGGCGGCCTGCCTCCCTGTCGCGGCGATTCGGCCCAGATCCAGCAGGTATTTCGCAATCTGCTGTCGAACGCAGTGAAGTACAGAGCCGCCCAACGGCCCTGCCAGGTCACGATCACAGGTGAACTGCGCGATGGCGGCAGCGCGTATTGTGTCGAGGACAACGGCATTGGGATCGCCCAGACGCAGCTGGACAGGATCTTTCAGATGTTCCATCGTGCAGCGCCAGACCACGCCCCGGGCGATGGCCTCGGTCTGGCCAGCGTGCGGATGGTGGTCGAGAAGCACGGCGGGCGTTGCTGGGCGGAATCGGAACCAGGGAAGGGATCTCGCTTCTGGTTCTGGCTGCCGAGCGTAAAGCCAGGCGTTGACCATGGAAAGGCGAGCCATGAACGCTCTCGAAACGACAATCCTGATCGCTGAGGACGACGATGCCCACGCGGAGTTGATCAGCGCCAACCTCGTGCGCGCGGGCCTTTCGAACACCATCGTTCGATTTCGCGATGGCGAAGAGCTCCTCGCCTATCTCACAGGACCGGAGTTGAGTTCGGGTTCCTACCTGGTTCTCATGGATATCCGCATGCCCCGTATCGACGGATACGAAGCGCTGCAGAGGATGAAGGCATCCGATCGCCTTCGGAGGATCCCCGTGATCATGGTCACGACGACGAACGATCGGAGCGAAATCGAGCGCTGTCATGATCTTGGGTGCAGCAGCTATATCACCAAGCCGGTCGATTATGCGAAGTTCGTTGAGGCGATCAGGATCCTGGGCCTGTTCCTGGCTGTGGTTGAAGTGCCTGTGGTGGAGAACTCGGCGGGCATCGAACGGTGACCGCGTAACCCACAGGTTCCTATCGAGCCGTGCTCCCGGCCTCCGGTACTGCACGCGTATCCGCTCACGGCGTGAAGAGCGCCTCGCGCGGAAAGAGGTCGTAATCATGTACGCCCGGGTCGGCGCACCAGCGACCGACGCTGTCCGTGCGCACCGGTATGCGGGCCAGAGGCATGCCGAGAAAGGCCTCAAGGCGCGTCAGGGTGGACTCCTGATGCAGGATAAACTCCTCAAATCGAACGTCGAGACACCTCAGGGGACGCGGAGTCACCCGCATCAGCTCGTACTGATAGCGCCAGCTGATCGCTCGCCGCAGCCGCAGATCCTCCACCATCTCAGCCGGCGCGCCGAACTCGGCGAGGTTATCCGTCAGATGGGCGCCGAGGATGCTGTCGCGGGGATCGCGCGACCAGTAGATGTAGTGCGCTTCCGGGAATAGGCGCACGATCCAGGGGAGGACAAGGGTGGTTTCGGGCAGCTTCCACCCGCGACGCGGGGCGTCACTGGCGAGCACGGAGCGGAGGAACGACTCGACGAGACGGATGAACGCCGGGTCGATCGGGCCTTCCAGCACGCGCGAGAAGTCCCAATCCAGACCGCCTCTATGGGATACATACCGGCCGAACACGCGGCAGGCTTCGTACATGTCATCGGGCGGGAGCAGATCGCCCGATTCGTTCAGGCGATCCCCCATAAAGACCCCGGAGGCGCTGAGCGTATGGGACATCGCGCGTGTGCCGCCGTGCCCCCGTCCGATCACGGTGATCAGCATGGTGCGTTCGGATCCTCCTCGACTTCGGGTGCGATATAACCGTTCTCCGTTAGGAACCTCATGAGCGTCGCGGTAAGCTCGGCCACGGCGCTGCGGTCGGTGGCCAACCGGAGATCGGGTTCCAGCGGCGGCTCGTAGGGCGCCGAGACGCCCGTGAACTCCGGAATGAGACCCGCGCGGGCTTTGGCGTAATGGCCCTTGGGGTCCCGTTGCTCGCAGACCTCGCGCGGCGCGTCGACGAAGACCTCGGCGAACCGTTCGCTGCCGATGATCTGCCGCGCGTTCTCCCGGTCCGCCGCATAGGGCGAAATGAAGGATGCGATCACGATCAGTCCCGAGTCGTTGAACAGGGCCGCCACTTCGGCGGCGCGTCGGATATTCTCCGCCCGATCCTCCGGGGAGAACCCCAGATCGCGGTTGAGACCGTAGCGAAGCGTATCGCCGTCAAGGACCACGCAGGCGTTGCCCGCGGCGATCAGCGTTTCCTCCAGCGCGGCGGCCAGTGTGGACTTGCCGGAGCCGCTGAGCCCCGTACACCAGAGGGTGATCGGCTTCTGTCCGAACAGGCGCTGCCGCATGGCGTTCGTGACCCGGCCTTGATGACGAACGAGATGGGTTGCCTCACCGCGGCGCGGCGCGGCGCCTTCGATCAGGCCGGCGCCGGCCGTCTGATGGGTGCCGGGGTCGATCAGGATGAAACTGCCCGTCTGGCGGTTATCGGCGTAGGGATCGGCGTAGATCGGCTGAAGCGCTCTGATTCGAACCTTGCCGATATCGTTCATCTCCAGCGTTCTGGCGTCTTCGGGCTCCAGCGTGGTCGGGCAGATCCGGTGGAGTACTTCCGTTGCCCGGGCTCGGAGCGTGCGCGTGCCGTGTTTCATCAGATAGGTGATGTCCGTGTCCAGAGCCGCATCGTCCATCCAGATGACCGTAGCGATGAACTCGGTAAGCTCCAGAGGCGGATCGTCGGGCGAGGCGAGCAGGTGGCCACGCCCGATATCGATATCGTCCGCTACCGTCAGGGTCACCGCCTCCGGGGCCGAGGCCGCATCGGTTTCGCCTCGCGGCGTGAGGATGCTGGTTACCCGCGTAATCCGGCCAGAGGGATGGACGCCGACCGGATCACCGATCCGTACGGATCCTGAAGCGAGGGCTCCCGAATAGCCTCGATACGTTGAGTCGGGGCGCTGGACATACTGTACCGCCATGCGGAATGGGCCATCGAGGTCGGGCCGTTCGATCGGGACGGTCTCCAGATACTCCAGAAGAGATGGACCCGAGTACCACGGAGCCTGCGATCCTCGCTCGACGATGTTATCGCCGCGGAGGGCGCTGACGGGGATGAACACGGGCTGCAGGGATAGGGTAGACAGGTAGTCGCCATAGATAGATCGGAGCTCCTCATAACGCTCGCGGGACCAATCGACCAGGTCCATCTTGTTCACGGCTACTGCGAGACTTCTGAGGCCGATCAGGGCGATCACGAAGGCATGCCGCCTCGACTGGAGGGTAATCCCCCGCTGGGCGTCGAGCAGGATCACGGCGGCGTCGGCGGTGGAAGCCGCAGTCACCATATTCCTCGTGTATTGCTCGTGGCCGGGAGCATCGGCGATGATGAACCGCCGGCGCGGCGTGGCGAAGGGCCGATAGGCGACATCAATGGTGATCTTCTGCTCCCGTTCGGCACGCAGGCCGTCGGTCAGGAGGGCTAGATCGGTCTCGGCATTCCCGATGCGTCGCGAGGCTTCCTCGGCGGCGAGCAGCTGATCGCGGAACACCGCGCGGCAGTCATGAAGGAGGCGGCCGATGAGCGTCGACTTGCCGTCGTCGACGCTGCCCGCCGTGGTGAACCGCAGCAACGGCGCGCGCTCGAACGCGGCGACGGGATCCTCCAGCGCCTCGCGATCGCCCGCGATCGATCGGTCATCACCGTTGAGAGCCGCGCCCTGGAGCACCTAGAAATACCCTTCGCGCTTCTTTTGTTCCATCGAGGCGTCCTGGTCATGATCGATGACCCGGGTGGTACGCTCGGATTCCTTCACCTGAAGCAGCTCTTCGATGATCTCATCGACGGTGCGCGCTGATGATCGGATAACGCCGGTACACGGATGACAGCCCAGCGTTCGGCAGCGGCACAGGACCCGCTTTGGCGTTTCCCCATCTCTCAGGCGAGTGCCCGGATACACCGGGATCAACTGCCCGTGGCGCTCGACGACGGGCCGTTCCTCTGCGAAGTACAGGGGAACAACCGGGATGGCCTCACGCCGAATGTAGAGCCAGACATCGAGCTCGGTCCAGTTGGACAGCGGGAAGACGCGGATGCTCTCGCCCGGGCGGATACAGCCGTTATAGAGGTTCCATAGCTCCGGCCGCTGGTTCCTCGGGTCCCATTGCCCTTCCGCATCGCGAAACGAATAGACCCGTTCCTTGGCTCTCGACCTCTCCTCCTCGCGTCGTGCCCCACCGAAGGCCGCATCATAGCCCCCTTCCCGAAGTGCGTCGACCAGCGCCCTGGTTTTGAGCCGTGCGCAGCAGAGAACTGTTCCCTGGTCCCAGGGGTTGGTCCCTTCCGCGATCGCCCGTTCGTTACGGTGGACGATCAGGTCGACGCCGACTTCGCGGCATCGCCGGTCTCGGAAGGCGGTCATCTCAGGAAACTTGAAGCCGGTGTCCACGTGCAGGAATGGGAACGGAATCCTGCCCGGCGCGAAGGCTTTCTGGGCGAGGCGGAGCATCACGGAGGAATCCTTGCCGATCGAATAGAGCATCACCGGCCGGCGAAACTCCGCCGCGACCTCCCGGAGGATATGGATGCCCTCGGCCTCCAGCGCGTCCAGCGTCGTCCGTTCGGGACGGGTGGCCCCAGCCGTGGGCGGTCTCGAGGCTGTGTTAGAGATGACCATGGATGATGACCTCATGGACGATAAGGAACACTCTCGTTACTCTTATCCTACGCCCCTTCGACGTCGAAATGGATGCATAATCCCGCCATATTTCAGCATTATTCCGCCATAATGCTCCTGATGAACGAGGATAGGACGCCAGCGATCCTTCGCCGTGCGGATCATTTCTATGGAGATTTCCCGCTCGCCCTGAGCCGTATCCATTCCCACGCCGACTGCAGCCCACACACTCACGAGTTCGGCGAACTGGTCATCGTCCTTCGTGGCCGTGGCCTGCACATCACCGAGTACGATTCATGGCCCATCGGCGCCGGCGATGTCTTCGTCCTCCAGGGACGTCATGTCCATGGCTATGTCAACACCTCACAGCTGGACCTCGTCAACATCATGTTCGTGTCCGACGAACTCGATATGCGGGAGCCGGAGATCGCCCAGCTTCCCGGGTTCCACGTCCTGTTCACGCTCGAGCCGAGAGTGCGCCGGAGGCACCGCTTTCGCAGCCGCCTGTGCCTCGACGCGGGCCAGCTCCACTCGGTGAACGGTCTGATCGATCGGCTGGAGCGGGAGCTCTGCGCGCGGCCGATCGGATGGAGGCGTAGCGCTCGCGCGTGCTTCACTCTGATCGTCACCGAGCTCAGTCGCCAGTACAGTCGAGTCGATACGCCGGCGGCTGCGGCACTGCGGCAGCTTGGCGAAGCATTGAGCTATATCGAGGCGAATCTGCGCGAAGCGCCGACTGCAGCGGATATCGCGATGGCCGGCAAGATGTCGCCCCGGACGCTGACGAGAGCTTTTCATGCTGCGCTGGCCTGCAGCCCCATCGAATATGTCGTTCGGCTGCGAATCACCCGGGCAATGGAGCTCCTGAGGTCGACTGCGGAGCCGGTGGCCGAGATCGCCTATCGCCTTGGGTATCGGGACGGCAGCTACTTTTCGCGCCAGTTTCGCGAGCGTGCGGGTCTGAGCCCATCGGAATATCGGAAAGCGTCCCGTCCGCCGAGCTGAGCCTCGCAGGGCGAAGGAGCGATCAGAACGTCGGCCGGAGCGGTAGGTCGCCGGGGCCGTCGGCGCTCATGCGGCTCTCCTTGTAGGGTGCGCCTCCGTCGTCCTTTCCGTTGGGTCCGACGCTGTACAGGCGATACGAGCCGCCCATCCCCTTGTAGATGAGGGGGGCGCCTGAGAAGGGATCGCTCAACATCGCCGGTTCCGCCAGGCCCTTGAGCGTGGCTGGATAGCGTCCGGTTCGCTCATGCACCAACTCAGCGGCAAGCGCAGCATACAGGATTCTCATACGTGCAACGATGTAGGCATGGCGTACGACGTGCGTAGCCAGAGCCCGCGGTTCAAGGGATTCGTCCGCAAGGATTCCTTCCATCTCGGTCGGCGGGGCGGGCGGGGTCACCTGTAAAGGTAGTTTCGCGGCCTCCTCCGCCCATTTCGCCAGGTACGTGTCGAGGGCGTCATAGGCCGGTCGCTTGGGCTTTAGCAGGAACTGCCATTCGTAGTCTGCGCGGGGAATGTTCAGCCGGAATATGCGGACGGCGCCGGGCTTGACGAGCTCCGAGAACTGTTCCAGACGGCTCACTCGTTCCGTTCGAAAGATGGACGCAAGTGGGGTTGTCTGCCGGTCCAGCTTCTCGATTGAGGCCATCAGCGTGCGACAATCCTCAGCGCTGAACCTGCGCAGGATATCGGGCGCGGCTTCGAACAGGGGTACGAAACTCAGGTATCCGGTCGTGAGTTGCAGCGTGGCTCCATCGCGCATCACGCCGGCCGCGAAGCACAACCCAGCGTTGAGGGTTTGTGCGGCTTCTGTCGGTTTGGAACGGGCCTGGCTCCGGGCCGCGATCGCGGTCAGTCGAGTGACGCTTGGGAAGGCCAGGGCGGAGACGAAACGGACACCGGGGCGAAGCTCCGTTACGGCGGATGGGTGTCCTGCGAGCTGCTTCAGCGCGCTCAGCGCCTCGGCGTTTGCTTGGAGGACCCGTGCCACCTCGTTGCCGGATGTCTTTCGGCTCCGGTCGAGGGCGGTCAGCTGGTCGGGTTCGCGAATGCGCTGGACAAGACCAACGTACTGGTCGTAGACGTTGCCTGCGGGCAGGGTTCGCGTCTGGACCGGAGGCGCCGGCACACGGTTTCGGTTCCAGACATATGCTCCGGCGCCCAGCCATACTGCCAGGAGGGCGGCTAGAAGGCCGCCCCCAACCCACCTACCACAGTTCATCCGTAGTTGGGTCTTTCTACTTCTCTTCGAACATCTGGTAGGTCTTAGAGCCTGGTCTGGCCAGATTCCGTTCCTTGCCCTCGACCATCTTCACCTTGTAGTTCCGCTTTTCGATGGTATAGGCGGTAACGCGCCAGAGCAAGGCCACAGCCGCGAGGGCGAAGACGATAATGTGCCACGGTTTGACGGCGCCACTCTTCATAGAGACCACCTCTGACGGCGGCCGGACGACCCCGAGAACCGTGAATACAGAGTCGTCCGACCGTCCGGTATTGTCAAGTCGTCAGTCGGCGTAACGGGTCCACTGAGCGGGCGTGGACTGGCGCAGGGCCTTCATATGCCCATCCGCGAAGATGGCGTTGAACGTGCCCGTGTGTCGCTTGCCCACGCGTCCGTTCTTCACGCCGTTGATGAAGCAGCCGCTGGCGCTGGTATCGCCCCGGGTCGTCACCGTAACGTCCGTATCGCGAGGATAACGGAAGAGCGCGGCCGTCCCGGAGGCGGTCGCTGAGTTGCCGCAGTCCGGTGCGCCGTCGACGGCGACGAAGGTGTTCGCCGGCTCTTCGACTTCGGCATCCGCAGCGCCCATGTCCATCGTCGTATCGCCCAGCGCAGTGTCGTATTCTGAGCGAGCAACGATGCCGTGGTAGCAGGCGAGACCGGTCGGGTCACTGCACCAGATGGGATCGTCGTTATAGGCTTCGTTCAGCAGATATCCCATCGACCAGGGGCGAGCAGTCGTGCCCAGCGGAGGATCGCCCCACATCGCGATGACCGGGGCGCAGCCAGCCCGTCCGCCGTCCCGGACAAAACGACGCTCTGGAACGCTCGGACAGGCGAACAACTGGACGTTCTTAACATAGGGATGGATGAGATCAGCCCAGATAAACATGGGACACGAACCCCATGTATTCGGATACGAGTACGAGCCGACGTTCTGCTCGTCGAAGTCCTGGGCATACATCCGGAACGCGAGGCCGAGCTGCTTGCCATTGCTCAAGCACGAGATCGCTCGGGCTTTCTCGCGGGCCTGCGCGAACACAGGGAAGAGGATCGCTGCCAGAATCGCAATGATGGCGATCACTACAAGCAGCTCGATGAGGGTAAAGCCAGTACGCTTCATGCCTTGCCACTCCTTGTCACCGTCTTGGCGCTTATAGGATGGTATGGACGAATGTCCGGATGGCCGCAGGGGCTGATCAAGATCAGGGCATTCCTGGATCGGCTCAGGCGCGAACGAACACCACCATCTCTGACATTACTCTAACCCGGAAATCCCTTTTCGTCAATACATTTCGATGAGAATCGCTGCCGAATATTGGACCGTTCGCATGGCAGATGGCGATTCGAAAGGGTGCATCAGGCCGGTGTACAGACGAAGATGGGCTATCAATCAGGAAGACAGGCTGCGCACTGAGCATTCAGCGCGCAGCCCGTCCGTGAGGCCTGACTCCGTTCGTCGCTCCGTATGGATGCGGCGTCGGCGTACTTATTGAAGCGTTACTTGCTCTTGGGATCGCCTGGCAGTGTGCCGGCAGTCAACTCCTCACCGTTCTTGACGCCGTCTTTGTCGGAATCAAGCGTATCGATCTTCTTGAGGAGATCCGGCGTCAGCGTCTTCGTCTTGGCCGCCTCCATAACCTTCTTCAGATCCGCGCCGTACGGGTTGTATTCCTTCAGCTTCGTTTTCGACAGGTGGCATAACGCACAGCCCGCTTTCTCGATCGCCGCGCCCTTTTTAACTTTGTAGTGCACCGTCACCACTTTGGTATACGTGGGCAACGCTATTGCGGCCGCACACAGCACAACAACGCCGGCAACAGCGCCAAGTCGAACCAGTTTCATCGATCCTTCCTTACTTGAGGTTCTATTTCCGCTGCCGAGCGCTCTCGGCTTTGCGGTATGGGTTACCTGTATCTCAATAGACGCAGGCAATCGCCTCCAGGTTAATGCGCACCACGGGAATGGTGGTACTGTTAGTTCATTATACGTCCTATTTGAGCATCTCGGCGATCTCTGCGCGCCGCGACCGGGCGACGTCCTGCTGCAGGATCGCACGGATCCGTGCTCGATCGGCCTTCGATGGATTGACGATCGTGGACGGAGCCGCGGACCGGCCAAGCGCGGACAGCTGCTGCGATGCCGCGTTCAGGAGATGCCTCGTATAGGGAGCGTTGTGCACGCCGTAGCTGCCGTCTCGCAGGATGAAGAAGTAGTTGTGGCGCGCCCGCTTGATCTCGATGGGCACCTGCGCCTGATTGGGCGGCGTCTTCCCGAGAGCCGTGATGTCCAGGGTGTACATCCACATGTCGGGATCATTCGAGATATTCGGCCCTGTGAAGGTCGTCGATCGAGCCCAGTTCTCCATCCGGGTGCGCAGAGCGTAGAGCTGCAGTTCGGTGTTGCCGCGGATCGCGTAGCGCGCGGCGGCGTCCGCTGCAGTGTGGCATGGCGAACAGCTCTGGTCAAACGAAACGGTCATCGTGTGTCGAGAACCGGGCATATGGCACTGGACGCACTGTCCGGAGCTGGTAAAGTGGGCCGAGTTGCGCACCACGGGGGGCGTGATCTCAACGCCGCCATTGCCGGATAGCATGTAGTACTGCGGATTACTGTGGAAGTTCACCCTCGCGGTACCGGCGTTCAGACTGGCGTCGTCGGTTTTGGGGGTCGAGAACGTGCCGGCGAGGTGACACGCGGCGCACTGATGATCGAAGGTCTCGGTATCCTTAAGCGGGGCGCCGGGCACGCCGACCACGGACGTATCGACATTATGCGTCGATCGGCGGAGCATGGCTAGTTTGCCGGACCTCATCGGCTTACCGGTCTCGCTCATTGGTGAATGGCAGTCCACGCAAGTCACCGTTTCGTGCGTATCGGCCGCGTACTGCTTCAGTTCGGCCAGTGTGAGGGCGTTCAGATTGGCATCGATCTCGGCTGCGGATTTCCCTGCCGTCATCGGTGCATCGATCATCTGCGTGCGAAGGGGCGCCGAATGGCATCTCAAACAGCGACCGGTTGCGGGGCTTGATGCCGCAATGACATCCTCCATCACCTCTTCGACAGCCTTGCTGTGGGGCGAGGCGGCGTACTCTGCGGCCATCGGCCCGTGGCACTGGGCGCACACGGTGGACCGCGTGACGTTGGGGTACCGCAGGATGTTATTCCCCGAAGGGTTGGCCACATGCAGGCTCGCGGGACCGTGACACTGCTCGCACCCGAGTCCGACCTCCGCGTGCTTGGTTCTGGACCATTTCGCGAAATCGACAACCGGGGCGCCGCCCGTGCCGGTTTCGTGGCAGGTGACGCATGGAGCGCCGCCGACATACGTTGCCGTACGTTGGGCCACGGGCAGAAGAGCCACAAACGCCGCGGAAGGGCCAGGCCCGCCGCCGCCCGCAGGCGGCTTGATCGGCCCGCCCGATCCGCCGCATCCGGCAGCGACCAGAGCCGCTACGAAGGGCGCCGTCGCGGCGAGCGCCCACAAAACGTACCTTCGATTCATCAGATGTCTCCCCTGTGCTGCAGGATCACTTCCTGGATACAATCGTCTGTCGAAACCACGCCCCACCGCTCTAGAACCTCGTCTTTCCGGAGAGCACAAGCGTCGTGGCGGTCACGTTCATCGTCGGATCGGTTCGATCGCGGTAGGTCCATGGAGCGATGGTTACCGATACCTCCTGGGCAGGCCCAATACGTCGGCGGAAGCTGGCCGTCAGATAACGCGCCTCGGTATTGCCGTCACGCATCTGGAGGGGATTGTCGTTATCCGTCACTGCCTGAGTATAGCCAGCCCAGAAAAAGCTCCGGGAATCCAGCGCGTAGCTGATGCCGACAGACCCGACCCGACTATCGGCCATGAAGTTGCCCAGAGTTGGAAAGGCCATGTCCTCGCTACGACCGTGCCAGGACTCCAGAGAGTACTCGGCGAAGATCTCCAGCGCAGGCGACAGCGTCCAGGTCGCGCCCGCGCTCGCCGTGCCGTTGGTCACGTTCGTTCCCCGAACCGAGTTGCCGTTGCGTCGAGTGCGCCATGAGGCATAGCCCGAGAACGTTTCGTCGCCCACATCGAGACGCGCTTCGAAGTTATCCCGGCCATCCCAGAGCGCGGAGCGCACATCAGTGGTTGTCATCTGGGGCCGCTGCCACATCCGCTCCGTAGATCCTCGGAGGGTCAGGCGGGCCTGTCTGGTCAACCGATTGGTGATCCGACCGGAGAAGGTGGTCCATTTGGGCACATCCAGATATTGCCCATCGCCCCGGATCCGCTCCGCCTCACGATATTGCCATCGGAAGGTCATGGCTGTTGTTCGATATCGGGACGAGAAGACTGTCTCCACCAGGCGGCGGTCCGTCACATAGGCGCTCTCCGTGATGGGCCATGAGGCGTGCTCCGCCTCGCCGCGGATGGCAAGATCCCCCGCGCCGCCCAGGCTCATGTTGCCGGCCAGGACGAACTGATTCACGCGTCCGACCCCCGTTCCGGAACGGTTGATCGTGCGCGTCGCCACGGAGCCCTCCAGATCGCCTTCGGGGCCGGGCGACCAGAGGCCGGTCAAATAGATCGTCCTGGTGGATGTGTTGGGCAGGGCCAGCATCCTATCGTAAAACTGCGCATCGGTCAGCGCGATGCCGAGGCTGCCCTGGCCCACCGTGCCGAACGCGGCCACATCCCATTCCTTTGTTCGGGTGCGCAGGGCTTCTCGCGGGGCCTCGAAGAACCGATTCTGGTTCTGTGTCGCGTACCGCACGGACCATCCGAAGTCCGGCGCGATCAGCCCGCTGTACGTGATTCCATCGCCGCGGCGATTGCTCTGGGCGACCACCTGGGCCGTGTTCGCTATCGAACGGTTACGATCGGCCCAGTACCAGAAGCGGTGTCGAGCGCCGTTCAGGCCCAGTTCCGCGTCGGCCCGGATCGGGTCCGCGCCGTATCCGCGCAGCGTGAGATAGGCGTAGCCGTCGTAGGGCATGGAACGGGGTTGGAGGGTCAGCTCCTTCAAGTACCAGCCCTCGGGCGGTATCACGTATTGGCCGAGCTTGTTCCGGTTGCCGCTGACATCGCGCGCCCCGAAACCGATCTCCGCCGAAACGAACACCGCCGGAGGGCGGCTCTCCGGCTTCTCGGGTTCGGCTTCCGGCTCCTGCGCCCGCACCATGCCGGAAGAAGCCAGGAAGGCGAGGGCGATCGCACCCATCCACCTCCGCGATCGGTCCGCCACTGCGGTTCGACCGCACCGTGAGCTTCGGCGCTGGGCGTGTTGGTTCGGGATAGGTTGCAGCATGATCCTCACCTGGTCAACAGCGTTCGATCGCTGTTGGAGCCGTGAATCGCTTCGTGACAGCCCGAGTTCCAGCAGGTCTGGCCGGGATAGTGCGTGGTTCGAAGGTCGCTGTGGCACTGGGCGCAGAGGCCGCGGGAGAAGGAGCTCAACATGCCCGGATTAGGCGAGCCGTGGGGGCGGTGGCATTCGAGGCATCCGTCGCCGGTCCAGCCTGCGACCGGGTCATGTTCGTACTTGAATGGGCCTGCGGTTTCCGGGTGGCAGCGTGCGCAGGCGCCTCTGGCGAACGGCTGTCGTCCGGCCGATTTCTTCGTCGGATGGGCTTCATGGCAGTCGCTGCATACCATCGTCCCCTCGGGGACCGGATGGTGGAAGTTGCGGCGAAACTCGGCCGCTTCGCGTCGGTGACAGGCGCCGCACAGGGCGGCCTCCGAGGCCTTCAACGAGCGCAACTGGGGTGTCGTCTCGAGGTTCGCCGCGCTCCCTGCGGTTCGGATGTCACCGGCTGACGCGCGCTTCGACTCTGCGGAAGTCGAACCAGTACTGTAATGGACCGTATGGCAGCTCAGGCAGCTCAGACCCGCTTTGGCGTGGGGCTGTCGATTCCACTGGGCGGTATGCATGGTCGAACCGTGGCAGCGCATACAGGCCGCGTTCACTTCCTCGGGCTTGATCTGCGTGTACCGGACGACGTTGAGCCCGATCTTATCGGCTTCGTCCAGGTTGGCGATATGGGCGGATCCGGGGCCGTGGCACGCCTGACATCCCCGCCGATCGGGCGGCAGCTTCGCGTCGAGGACCAGCGGGGCGTGATAGAGCTTGCTGAACTCGGACGAGATCTCCGGGTGGCACTCGGCGCAGGCCTGGTCGTCGATGAAATCCTCGGGCTGAGCCGCAGCGTACAGGGTCAAGGGGAAGACGGGCGTCTTTTGCTTCTTCGGCCCCTCACCCCATGCCGCGCCGGTAAGAATGCCCAGGGTCGCGAAACCCAGCGCAGCCACAGGTATGAGTACGGTGCGTCCGGTTTTCCGCGGAACCATCGGCCTGACCCTCCCTTATCATGAGTTCAACATCGGCAGATTGGGCATGACATCCGGCAACATCCTATTGTGAAGTTTCGCGCAGATTCGGGCGGCTTCCTTCACGGGTCCGGAAAAAACGGGTGTATTCGACGGATGGTCCTTCTTGTTCACGATCCCTCCGGGCGTTCATGGCTGTTGCGGTTCCTTCATCTCGAGGACGATCACCGAGTCGATCGGGTCCGGTGCGTTCGCGGGGAGCGCGATCGACCATGCTGCGCCGCTCTGGCGTATGTTGAGCTTTGTGCGCCGGTCGGCAAGGAGGTAGGCCGCAGTCGGCGAGCCGCCGAGTCCATCGACGCTCAGCTGGCCGTCAGCCGGCCATTCGAATACGTGCAGATAGAGCCTGCGCCCCTTCGAGGTACAGCGCCCCCAGGGCGGCCGACCGATCCTGCTAGCCGTGGCGCCGTAGATGCTCTCGCCGTTCACCTTCATCCATCGGCCGATATCCGCGAGCCGGTCGAGGCTCGGTCCGGGAATGAGGCCTTCCGCCGTCGGCCCGACGTTCAGGAGGAAGTTGCCCCCTTTGGACGCACAGTCCACGAGCATTCGGATCAGAGTCTCGGATGACTTCCAGCGGTCGTCGTTCTTCTTGTACCCCCAGGTGTCGTTCATCGTCATGCACGATTCCCAATCGACCCCGGGGAGCCCCTCCGGCGGAATCTCCTGTTCCGGCGTGCCGTAGTCGCCGGCGAACTCGGGAGCGCTCATGCCCTGCATGCCCTGGCGCCCTTTATCGACCCGATTGTTGACGATGATGTTGGGCTGGAGGCTCCGGACGAACGCGTAGAGATCCTGTCCCATCGCATGGGTCCACGTCTCCTCCCATTCGCCGTCGAACCACAGGATGCCGAGCGGTCCGTATTCCCGTACGAGCTGGGTCAGCTGCTCCTTGAGATAGGCGATATAGCGTTCGTAGTGGGCAGGCACATCCGGCCGCGGGTCCCACGGGCGTCTCGGGAGGTAGTCAGGGTGATGCCAGTCCATGATCGAATGATAGAAGCAGAGGCGAATGCCCTGACGACGACATTCCAGCGCCAGCTCCTTTAGCACGTCCCGCCGGAACGGGGTGGCCATGACGTCGTAGTTGGAGTTCTTCGCATCGAACAGGGCGAAGCCGTCGTGGTGCTTGCTGGTGATCACGATGTACTTCATCCCGGCATCCTTCGCGATCCGCACCCACGTTTTCGCATCGAACTGGACCGGGTTGAACTGGCCTGCGAGCGGTTCGTACTCGCTCACCGGGATCTTCGCGGAATACATGATCCACTCGCCGGCTCCGCCAACGGGTTTGCCGTTCCACTCACCCGCAGGGATCGCGTAGAGGCCCCAGTGGATAAACATGCCGAAGCGGGCCTCCCGGAACCAGCGCATGCGTCGGTTCCGCTGTTCGACCGTTTCGTCGAGGGAGAGCGCGTGGATGGCGCAGGCGATCAACGCCAGTGTGATCAGGACTCGCTTCATTGGTCGTTACTCCTCAGGTGGCTGTCGCCGGACGATCCGCAGTCCGAACACGCCTCCGGCGTAGTTGCCCGGACGGCCTTGAAATCGCACCGTGATTGTCGATTTTCCGGATAGGAGATCGTCGGGCAGCGGAAGGACGTGATCAAAGAACTCGCCGGGAGCGTTATTGCGGAGCGTCATCTCGCCCACCTTCACGTTATCGACGAGAATGTCGAACGTGCGCGGCCCGGAGTCGCTGCCCCAGAACGTCACGACGAGGTCCCTGGGCGTCTCGGGGCCGACGTTGAGGTCCCACGAGAACCAGCCTCCGTTCACGGCGTGGCGCCAGCGCCCATCCTCGAGCGGGCCGTCGCCCGTCCGCTCCCCCTGGAGATGGTGTGCCGACTCCGAGGCGGCGTCGCCGGGGATGACCCGGTCGATGGTGCGCCGGTCAAGCTCCCGTACCCGGGCGAGCCTGGCCTGATGGCGTTGGACGCGGACGCTCCAGCCCGCTTCATCCACCGCGTCCCAGTACACCACCATGGGCCGGTCGTAGGCACGGAAGAACGGACGGAACACCACCGGGTGCGATGGACCGTTGAGGCTCGTACGGAATACCGCCCCATCGCATGCGAACGTCAGCGGCTGACCGTTGACGGCTCTAACGGCAGCAACCGCGGCCGAAGGGGGCGCCAGAGTACAGGCCGTGGCGCTGCCCCGTTCCGTGTCCGCGCACAGTACGATGGGACCGTAGAGGAAGGCGTATCGGTTCGGATCGTCCCGAAAGCTCTCGGTTCTGATCGTCATGGGCAGGGCGACGCGGATCGTATCTCCGGTCTTCCAGGATCGCGTAATGGCCACGTACCCGGGCCGATCCGTCTGAAGCGGCATGCTGCTTCCGTTGACGGAAACGGAGAAGCCCGGCCCCACCCACCCGGGGCGTCGAATGTAGATGGTGAGCCGGACCGGTCGGGCGGCGGTGATCTCGAGCGTCGAACCGGACTCATCGGGGAATCGGGTCGTCTGCCGGATCGTCAGGCCCCGCTGGCTCCAGTTGAGCTCCGACGCTAGGAACAGGTTCACGAAGAGCGCCCTGTTGGCGTCGTGCCAGTAGATGCTGTCGCCGTATTTGACGTGGTTCTCGACCCCTGTGCCTGTGCAGCACCAGAAGGAGTTGAGGGGATCGCTGAAGCCGTAGGGGGTCTTGTCCGATCGCGCCGTCCCGCTCTTGAGCGTAACATAGTAGGTGGTCATCCCCGTTTCGGGATTCTGGGAGGCGAGGATGTGGTTGTAGAGCGCCCGCTCGTAGTAGTCGGCCTGTTCGCTGCCGCCGTTCCACGCGAAGATATGGCGCGTCAGCCGGAGCATATTATAGGTATTGCAGGTCTCCGTCGTCGTCGGGCTGATGTGTTTGGAGAGCTCTTCCCTGGGTGAGAAGCCTTCGTTATTGCTGTTCCCGCCGGTTACATAGCTCCGTTCCCGTGTCACGGTGTTCCAGAAGAACTCGGCGATCGTTCGAAACCGTTCGTCGCCGGTCAGCTCGTATTGACGGGCGACGCCGATGACCTTGGGGAACTGGGTATTGGCATGGAGCCCGGTCAGATGGTCCTCGCGTCGCGCCAGGGGATCGAGGACCGCGCGGTGATCGAATCGGAGCGACAGGGTCAGGTATTGTCGATCGCCGGTGACCGCATAGAGGTTCGCGAAGGTCTCGTTGATCCCGCCGTGCTCCGTGTCGAGCGTCCGCTGCATCTGCTCGTCCGTGAGCCGATCGGTCCGCTGCTTTGCCCAGGCACAGGCTTTCTTCAGTGTCTCCAGCGCTTGCCGATTGCCCGTCAGCGTGTACATGTCGAGGAGGCCCTGATCGATCTTATGGAGCGTGTACCAGGGGACCCATACGTTCTCCCGCCGTTCGAGGCGATCGAAGAAGGTCTCGGGAAAGGCGCTCAGATAACCGGAAGGGAACCGGGATTGGCACTCGGCTAGGCCGGCCACCACGGCGTCGGCGTTTGCCTTCAGGACCGGATCGCCCGTGGCCCGGACGGCCATGGCGCAGGCGGTGAGATAGTGCCCGACGAAGTGGCCCCGGACCTCGCAGGTCGGTTCCTCCCATCCCCCCAGCGGTTGAGCGCTGCTGGGGAGGCCCGCATTGACCCGGAAGTTATGGAGAAGCCGATCGACCGGCAGGCTCCGGAGGTAGGCGACATCAAGCTCCAAGGCGTGTCGGAACGGCCCGTCCAGCAGGCGTACCTGGTTGAGATCGAACGGTTCGGCCTTCCACCGCACGAGCGGCTTCACGGGACGATCGGCGCGCACACTCGGCGCGGGACTCAGCCCGAGCGCGAGGGATCCGATGATGCTGGCGACGAGGTACATGGGGCGGCCTCCGGGTATTGAGGATCAGGACGCTGCGCCGACAGCCTCCATAGCCATATCGGCCCATTGGAATAGCCGTTCGGGCTCATAACGCACCGTGCTGATATCCTTCTGGATGAGCTCCAGCGGGCATCCGTGATCCGCGCAGATCCGGACGGTCTGCTGGAGATCCTGCTGAACGAGCTGGGCATTGAAGGGATCCCACGCGAGATTGGCCGGATTCGGCTTGCGAGAGAAGACGAAGTCGGTTCCGATCTTTCTCGCGCCCAGTTCCTGATCCACCCATGGGCTCATCGAGATCTTCCGGACGTTGGGGATCATGCGTACCTGGTCCATCTTACCGTCGAGCGGGTCGCAGCAGCCGTAGTAGACAAGCCCGAATCGTTCGAAGATCCGACTCGCATAGACCACCTCATATTCCTCGAACATCCTCGGAGAGACGGTGGAGAACATCTGCGCGAGGCCCATGGCCCAGAGATCCTTGAGGCGGGGCCTGGCCGGATCGTAGCCCGGCGCTGGCAGGTCGTCGGTCCACGCGCCCGTGCAGTGGATCAGGCTCTGGATGCCGCAGAGCAGCCCCTGCTCTTCGAGCTGGGTCAGCATCGAGTTGTAGGCGTCGGTGAGAAGGCCCACCAGCCGGTGCATGTAGTCGGGCTTGTCGATCAATCCGTAGATGGCGTCCTGAACGCTCATCCATGTGCTGATCGGATCCCAGAGCGATAGGTTGAGATCGGCGCCCTCCGCCCGGATCTCCATCAGGCCGCCGAAGAGCTCGTGGGCGACCTCCATGCGACGCGCGGTTTCGGCCGTGTCCTCGCGCACCACGGGCGCCTGGATCTTCTCGAGGTCCTCCTCAGTCTCGAACTGGTTGATGAACAGATGCCCGACCACGGCGTTGGTCGGGTCGAGGACGGAGATCTCCTCCTCTGCCTGAACTCCGGCGCCGAGGCCATGGATGGCCCTGGGAATCCGTAGGAACGGTTCCACAACCATATCCACCCGGAACCGCTTCCATTGCAGCAGGGTCTGTCGGAGCATGGTCTCATAGCCCCGGCATTCGGCATCGGCGCATCGGAGGGTCAGCGCATCGTCCACGTTCATCTCATTCCAGCAGACCTGATCGATCATGACCATCGGCCGTTCCGGGCGGAGCCCGTTGAGCTTGCGCCACAGCGCCCGCTTCTCTTCCTGTATGGGCAGCGCGGCGATCTCCGCGAGTTCGGCCGCGAGATCGCGAATGATCTGGATATCCTGTGCGCCGGGCATCGTCGCACGTGGGCGGGTATCGGACACCATCGCCATGGTCGTATCGCCTCCTCAGCGTCTCGTAATCGTTCTTCCGGTGTTTCGCGGCAGATCGCGCGGAATCCTTCGGATCGCCTGCGCTTCCGAACGCCGATCGGCCTCTAATCCGTCGTCGCCAACCCTTTGATCTCATCCGGGGTGAGCGCCCGTCCGTAGAAGCTGAAGTCGTCCATCGCGCCTACGAACCGTTCCCCTCCGGCATAGAGCGGATTGCAGCCGAGGCCGATCTGCTCTGCAAGGGTCCGTACCTCCCTCGGAACGTCGCACGCGGCCACTTCGCGCCCCGCAACGTACAGACTGAGCCGCTCCCCGCGCTTGACAGCCGCGATATGGACCCATTTGTCCTGTTCGAGCTCGAGGTCCGTCGTTCGGTAGAAGCCGCCGGCCTCAATCCGGGCCGAAACCCGTCCGTGTTCCATGGTGACGCGGAGCGGATCGTCGCCAGCGCGGCACCAGGCCGAAAAGATCTGAGTCATGCCCGGCTGGGGCGGACCCGGTCGAACCCACACGGCTACGCTGTAATCGGTCGTCGGGAAGTACGGAATCAGAAAATGAATGCCGGAGCCTGCGCCGGTACAGGAGATCGCACTGTTCGGCACACCGCGACGATCGTCGGACGGGCGGATGCCCTCCTCGAAGGTAACGACCCCGTGCGCTGCCGCAGCCGAGCCGTCGAGCGGGGACGCGGCCATGCAACCGTCCTCGCGAACCACGAGGAAGGCGTTGGGGGCGTCTCCCGTTACGGTCAGTCGGCGCGGGGCTTCTCGGGGCTCCGCACGTCCATGGTCATTGACCGCGGTGACGCTCCAATAGTAATCGCCCGGAGCGCTGAGCGCCGCATCGACCGTCATATGCGGCTCGGTAAGGTCGGCACGTTCGTAGACGATCTCTTTCATTGCGGCGTCGCGGGCTACCCTGAGGATAAACCGGTCGTCGGCAGCGCCCGAGCCGGACCAGCGGAACAGGATCGATCCCGGCGTCCCACGTGCGTCGCTCCGAGGGATCTGCAGCTGCGGCGGCGCCGGAGGCGCGTAGCGTATGGGAAGCCAGGCGCGATAGTCGGTCCCGCGCGAGCCGGCGGACGCGAAATCGCACACGAGCATCTCTCGGCCGCCGTCGGCCTGCATCCGCCAGATTCCCATCGGCGGATATGTCCAGTCACGCGCTGCCTCCCTGGCATCTCTGGCGCCGAGCGGCACCAGCCGGACGGTGCGGACGTCGATCGGCGGCGTGTCGGGTGTCTCGAATGTGTTGAGGCCTGCATCCAGCGTCAGCAGGATCGGGCCCGAATGGATGGCGGCGCCGCCGCCTCGGTCCGGCCCCTCGCCCAGGGTGAGGCGGGGGGTCATGTCGAAGGTCAGCTCGACCGCATCGCCCCGAGTCCAAGTGCGACGGATGGGCAGGTAGGCGCCGGGGCGAACGGCGACCGGCAGCGCCTTGCCGTTGACCCGGACCGTCGTGTCGCGGGACCATGCCGGGATCCTGAAGCGGATCTCCACCTCCTTGCCTCCGGCGTCCACCTCGACGTGGACCCGACCGCTGACCGGGTAGTCCGTCCGTTCGGTGATGGTGACGGTTCCGCCGCGGTCCAGGTTCGCTTTGACCTTGCCGGGGCCGTAGAAGTTCGCGGTGAGTCCTTCGCGGTGCTGCAGGAACGCCCAGTCGGCCAGCATCCCGAGGGTCCGCGGCGAGTTGACGGAACAGCAGTTGAGCTCGGGTGTCCCCGGCCGATACTGGAAGCTGATCTGCTGGTACGACGGCGCACGATTCCCGTCCAGAGGCGTATCGTAGGTGCACCAGTTTCCGGACGGGTGCTGGGCGGCAAGAGCCTGATTCCATAGCGTCAGTTCCAGCTCGTCCGCCACGGTCGGGTCGTCGGTGATCTGCAGGATGTCCGCGGTCAACGCCATCCAGGCCACGCTGCAGCAGGTCTCGATGGCGCCCTTCTGGAAAACCGTGCCCATGGCCTGCTCATTCGTCGAGAACGCGCCCGAGGGGTGCCGATCCAGGTCGCGTATGCTATGCCAGTGGTTGAGCACGGCGGTTCGGTATCGTTCGTCGCCGGTCGCCCGCCAGAGGGTCAGGAATCCCTGCAGGATGTGGAGCGCCTCCCATCGCGGCCCGCTGCCCGGGAGCTGCCAGTAGGGGGTCCCTTTGATCCCGCCCCGCAGCCAATCACCGTCCTTCTCCATGTCCTCCTCAATGCGCCGGATGAGCGTCAGCCATCGAGCGTTCCCATCCCTGCGGTAGAGTTCGGCGAAGATATGGAGCGCCGACAGGTTGAAGCAGGGGTTGCCTGCCTCGATGGGCCTTCGATCGCCGTCGATGTACAGGGCGCAGATTCGCTCCGCAGCCCGGTAGACCGCGGCCAGCGCCTTCTTATCGTGCATCTCATCGGCCCAGAGGAGGAGGCCCTCCATGCAATGATAATGCCCCCATAGGTCGCAATCACCGATGAGCCGCCGCTCCTTCGGCCACGGGCCGAGGTAGCCGTCGGAATCCTGAGTGGCGATCAGGTCGCGCACGAAACCCTCGACGGACTTCCGGAGGCCGCGATCTTCCGTGATCCGGCAGGCCTGCACGGCCGAGATCAGGTACTTGCCGGCAAACTCACCCGCCCAGGGCGTATGGGCGGGGTAGGCCTGGCGTCGATCCCTCCGGCGGAACATATCCAGCAGCCCGGGGTTCGCGGTCGGAGCCCTTAGAAGCCAGCCGTCCGTATTCGCCTTGATCCGTCGACCGAGCTCGCCCCGAAACCGCCAGTGCGAGCCCTGCTGCAAGGGCCTCTGCGGCAGGTCCGCCGACCTGCCGACCGATGCGACGCTCGTGGCGGCGACGGGCAGGGCGATGATGAATGGGTAGATCATGGGCGATCTCCTTCCCTCGGGCGAAACCATCGACACACAGCGACGCTGGTTTGTCCAGAGGGTTCTCCGCGGACGGGATGGATCCCTTGTGCACGCGATCACGGAGGACCTCAAGAGGGAAACCAGGACCGGCCGTCGAATCCTTCAATATGATGAACCATCGTCCCAGGCGTTTCCGAATCGACACCATGACGATCCCCGCGCTGGCGGCCGGCGCCGTCCTGTTGTCGCCGCTCTTTACCGTCGAAGTAACGAACAAGGGCCTCCTTGCCAGGAAGGACGGCGTCGTCACGGCGGAATATCGGCGCATCGGCGTGCCGTTCAAGCCTTACTTGCTGCGGCTATGCACACCGGCGGGGATGGATGTCATTCGGGATGCGCCGGACGACCATCGTCACCACCACGGGCTTATGTTCGCGCTCAACGCGGCAGGCATCAACTTCTGGGAGGAGACGCCTGGCTGCGGCGTGCAGAGGAGCGACGGAGTTACGCCGCTCCGTGACGGCTGGGAGGAGGCGCTCACGTGGGCTCCTTCGCCCACGGGCGCGCCGATGCTGCAGGAACGACGCCGGATCACGTTCCTCTCGGACATCGAGGGCGTGACGATGCTCACATGGAAGACGACCCTCGAGGCGCCCAAGAAGGCCTCGGCCCCGCTCCGACTCTCCGGCGACCACTACCACGGCCTGGGGATGCGTTTCGTCAGCGACATGGACGGCGGAACCTTTGAGTCCGCGTCTGGCGAGCCGGGAACGGTTTTTCGTGGCGAGGAGCGGTTGATGGGCGGAGCCTGGTGCGCCTACCGGGCCTCGTCTGAGGGCAAGCTGGTGACCGTGGCGATGTTCGATGATCGGGGCAATCCGCGCAAGGCGACCTGGTTCACAATGCCCCGGCCGTTCGCCTATCTTGCCGCCACGCTGCGCCTGCATGAAAAGCCGCTCGAGCTCCGCCCCGGAGACCGGATCACCCTTCGCTACGGAGTGGCCGCATGGGATGGGAACATTGAGGCGCGGGCCATCGGGGAGGCGTATCGACTATGGAGCCGCTGAGACCGGAGCCCGGCGGGTCGGGCCGCGTGCGACGACGTGTCGATGCGCCCCGGGTCATTCAGCGGAACACGGATTACGGAAACGGAGGGGATGATGTCCTTCACGCTGTCCATTGGCGCGGAAGCGCCCGATTTCACACTGCCGGCTACCGATGGCAAGACGTACAGCCTCGGTGACTTCTCGGATGCGAAGATCCTGGTGATCTTCTTCACATGCAATCACTGCCCCTACGTCCTCGGCTCGGACGAGACGACCCGCGCTACGGCCGACCGGTACGCTGCGCAGGGCGTCCGGTTCGTCGGCATCAACGCCAATAGCGCCGGCACCTATGCCGAGGACTCCTTTGAGCATATGATCGTACGGATGGAACGACACGCCTTTCCGTGGGTCTATCTTCGTGACGAAGGGCAGCGCGCCGCGCTCGCCTACGGTGCGCTTCGAACGCCCCACTTCTACGTGTTCGATGAGGAACGCAAGCTGGTCTATACCGGCCGGGCGCTCGACAATCCGCGCGATCCTGCCGCGGCCACGGTCAACGATCTCGAAGCGGCGCTCGAGGACACGCTCGCGGGACGCCCGGTAGCCAAGCCGTTGACGAATCCCATCGGATGCAACGTGAAATGGGACGGCAAGGAGGCGCACTGGATGCCGGCGGAGGCCTGTGACCTCGTCTAGCGCGGCGGGATGATCGGGACGCTAGCCGACCGCAGCCTCCTCTCCGGGCGCTGAGGGTGCGGAATCCCGTCGTCTACGACGCGGTCCTCAAGCCCTTTGAGCGGCTGCGGCTGGGCCAATGGCGGCGTCAGGCGTTCGAGGACGCGCGCGGCTCCATTCTCGAGATCGGAGCGGGCACTGGGGCGACGCTCCAATACTATCAGTGCGCAGAGCGCGTCGCTGCGACGGATCCGAGCTATCATCGGCTGCGCCGCGCGGTGGGTCGCGCCGCGATTGCCCAACCGACGGTGCGTCTGACGGTTGCCGACGGCATGGCCCTCCCCTTCAAAGACGCTGTGTTCGATACGGTGACCATCGCTCTGGCCCTCTGTACCGTTCCCGTACCTGAGCAGACCCTGCGCGAGGCGCTGCGTGTCCTTCGGCCCGAGGGCGAACTCCGGGTGCTGGAGCATATACGACATCGCCGCCTCGGGCTGGCCCGGCTTCAGGACTGGCTCACGCCCGCGTGGTGTCGGATTTCAGGAGGCTGCCGGTTGAACCGACCCACGGTCGAAACGATCCTCGCCTGCGGCTTCGCCTCCGTCGAGCTGCACCACGGTATGGGCGGCTGGTTGGTGGCGGGTCGGTTCCGACCGACGGCGGACGATCCTACTCCAGCAGGTAGGTGCGCTCCTTGCCAGCCGTCACCCGGACCGTCCACGACCGAACCGGCGTGAGGACATACGCTCCAGAGCCGATCGGCTTCTTCTGGATCAGGTCCAGCTGATACGCGCCCGACTTCATCCCGCCGATCCTCTGCGATCGCGCCGTTAGATCAAGCTCGATGCCCGGCTCGGTCGTGTTGCTGACGGACACCGGCTGCCGGCCCTTGTCGGCGCGCGCGAGGAGCCGGATCTGATAGGGTCCACCCGCGCGCCGCAGGTTCACACGAAGATCGCCCTCCTCGCGGGGATCGTGAGCGAACCTCAGGGACTTCTTCGCGCCTGCCGAGGCGATGGTCAGCGCCTGCCAATCGAGGTAGTTCTTGTTGAACCGCACATAGAACAGGAATCGTCCTGCGGGCAGTCGCGTATGGCGGAATCGGCATTGCCCCTTCTCGTATCGGACGCTCGTGTTTCGCGGCGCATAGGTCGTGCAGATGGCCGATGCATCGTTCACCAGCGGGGCCATCCCCGCCAGGTTGCTGATCGTCAGGCCGTCAGCGGTCCCCCCGCAGTATCCCGCGGTCACGCCCGACGGCCGAGGACCCGACCAGACGATCGAGCCGGCAACCTCGGCGCTGAACGCCGTCGGTCCGACGGCCAGCAGACCGAGGACGACCGCAAGGCGGATGGGCCGGACGCTCAGGGCTCAGACCTCCGCCACCGCAGCATCGTCGATCCGGACGCGCCGCGCTTCCCGGTTGGCCACATAGCATGCGAGCGTCATTCGAAGCGAGGTCCGCCCCTCATCGGCGGTGGCGATAGCCGGGCGCTGACCGTGCAGCCACTGGGCCAGCGGCTCCGCGAGTCCCGCGATGCGGTGGCCATGGCCCGCGGGCGACGGTATGCCCGATTCCGTCCAGGTGCGCGTATCCGATCGCCACCACTTCAAGCCCTCCGCTCCGTGCGTCTGAGGGTTCTCGTTGCTCGGCGCGTCGCCGTAGTTCTGGATGATCGTCCCCTTTTCGCAGATGATCTCCGTCGTGTTCTCGTGCGCCCCGCAGGTGAAGGAACAGACCACCTCGGCGATCGGGCCTCCCGGATAGTGGTAGATGGCGATCCCGTTGTCGTTCGGGACCCTCGGATCGAGGAGCGTCGCGATCTCCGCGTAGACCCCTTCCGGCACACCGCAGAGCCAGTGGATGAAGTCGATCGGGTGGGCGGCATCGTCGGCCCAGATGTCCCGATTATAGGCCGGATCGTTGTGCCAGAGGCTGACGAAGGTCGGCCACAGGTGAGTCGCCAGCGCATGGCGACGGCGGATCATCAGCGTCTTGCCGAACTCGCCCCCCTCCAGCAGCTCCTTCATCCGGACATTCTGAGGGTCGACGCGCATCTGCCAGGCCATCGTGAACGGCACGCCGGCCCTGCGGACCGAGTCAACGATCCGATCCGCCTGCTGCATGGTCAGCGCCATCGGCTTCTGTAGGATGATCGCCTTGCCCGCCGCCGCGGCCCGCTCCACAAGCTCGGCGTGGAGGGAGGTTTCGGAGGTGATGGCGACGGCGGCCATATCCTGCGCCAGAAAGCCCTCGATATCGCCGAACGCCCTCAGGCCATACGTCGCCGCATTCGCTTGTAGCCGTGCGTCGTCATGATCCCATGCCGCGACGACCTGCACATCCAGCTCCGGCCTATCCCGCCAGACGTTGCAATAGGCGTTCACATGTCCGTGGGCAAAGCCCATGATACCGATGTTCACTCAGGCCACTCCTCTCCCCGTGGGCCAACCCGCCTCGCCCGACCTCCGCCGGCGACGCCGCCCGCCGACACAGAGTTCGCGCCCGCCCGGCGAACTCCTGTTGCCGGGATCGATTCACGGACTGCCGCGCTCTGAGCCAACCTCCGATATCTAGGTCCGTTTTGAGTCGAGGGCATGGTGGCGTACGACTACCTCTCAATATCATGCGGTATGCTCGTATTTTGTGTTGTAATGCGAGGTGGAACAATGGACTATGTCGCCGTAGCTGCCATACTGAATAAGCACGTACTGGGTCGCGGCAAGGCCGAGCTGTTTAGGAAAATCGCTTTGAACCCGGAGCGATTCGTCGGCTTGTTCCGTCCCACCAAACCTCGCGCCAAAATCCTACAGCACCTTCTGCAGAGTAACGAGATACGTTTCGGAGATGCAGTTGAAGAGGTGACCCGGGAGCTGATCGTATCGATTGGCTATACCAGTGAGCTTACGACGATAGACGGTTCGGACGGAGAGAGGTTATCGCTCGATCAGTATTTTCGGAAGGACGAGCAGTTCTACTTCTTCGAACAGAAGGTTCGCGACGATCACGATTCCACGAAGAAGCGGGGCCAAATCGATAACTTCGAACGGAAACTCGAAGCGCTGGTCAAGCGGCACGGGTCGTCGATACGAGCCGGCATGCACTTTGTCGACCCTTCCTTGATGAAAAATCGTAAGTACTATAGGACCGAGCTTTTACGTTTGGAGCGGTTCTGGCGTATAGAGCTTATGTTGTTCTATGGTCCCGAGTTATTCGCCTATCTTGGGTCTGCGCATATGTGGGACACGATGATCCAATGGATCAAGAGCTGGAAGGAGGCGCTCCCCGACCTTCCAGAAGTGAACTTCGACGAAGATCCTGAAGATAGTTGTGAGGCGATTTGGCAAATAGATCGGCGCGTGTGGCGCAGGGTACTTCAGAACGAACAGTTGTGGACGGAAGGATTGCTGCATGTTCTTTTTCCCAAAGGGGACACACTCCGTAAAGTGGCGAGTCGGCTCAGTTCGATGGATGATGCACCGAGCCATTCGCTTTGTTTACTCATTAAGGAGATCATCGAGAGCCATTATGGAAGCTCGATGGACTCAGCGAACGGCTAGAGGCATACACCGATCGTGACCGATCAGCACACACATCCCAGTGATCTTAGCAACGGCACTGAGTTGCCCTTGGACGAGGCCATTATCGGAAACTGCGTCGATGTTTTCGCGGAACTGCCCGCTGAGTCGGTGGATCTGATCTTCGCGGATCCTCCATACAATCTGCAGCTCCGTCAGGAACTGCGTCGACCCAATAACACGTTGGTCGATGCCGTAACCGACGCATGGGATCAGTTCGCCAGTTTCGCTGATTATGACGACTTTACCCGTGAATGGCTTGCAGGATGTCGCCGCGTGCTCAAGAAGGATGGGTCTATCTGGGTGATCGGCTCATACCATAACATTTATCGTGTCGGCGCGATCATGCAGGATCTTGGTTTCTGGTTTCTCAATGATGTTATCTGGGTCAAGACGAATCCGATGCCGAACTTCCGTGGAGTTCGGATGACGAACGCTCATGAAACGCTGATCTGGGCGGCGAAATCTGAACGATCTCGATATACGTATAACAACCAGGCCGCGAAGTCCTTTAACGAAGGGAAACAGCTTCGCAGTGATTGGACGTTACCCCTCTGTACTGGATCTGAACGGCTACGTGCTGGCGGTCGCAAGGTGCACTCTACCCAGAAACCCGAAGCGTTGCTTGAGCGTGTCTTGGTGGTATCGTCCCGTCCTGGAGATGTGGTGCTGGACCCGTTCTTTGGCAGTGGAACCACAGGGGCAGTGGCGAAGCGCCTTCGCCGACACTGGATCGGTATCGAGGAGTCCGAAGAGTATGTGGCTGCGGCGCGTTCCCGCATCGCGGCAGTCGTACCCAGTCTCACACTTGACGAGGTCGTCCTCGGGAATGACGCCAAGAAGTCTGGTCCACGCCTGCCATTTCGAAGGCTCGTGGAGTACGGTATCTTGAAGTCCGGCGATACACTATACTTCCTCCGGGATCGCTCGCGCAGTGCTACTGTAACGTCCAGCGGATTATTACAATGCGGTGAGAACGAGGGCTCAATCCACCAGATTGCCCGGTTATATACCGGAGGCAGTCCGTGTAACGGATGGGACCATTGGTACTATGAAAGCCCAGAAGGCGGCCTAGCCGTGATCGACGATCTACGGCGGATGGCTTTGGCGATGCCGGTTCATGCCCCCTTGTGTGAGATGCCGAAGATCGCGATCGGCCACACGGATCTGTTTAGAGGCGAGCCAATCTAGGCGCCGTCACCGTGCGGATCCGCCGATTCGTGCGGGAATACGTGAAGGATCACGCGCCGCTCAGCCGGTCTCTCTCGTGGGAGACCGAGATGCCGGAACCCCTCATCCTGAAGCGTAGCGAGTCTCAAAGGCTGCCAGCAGGTCATCGACGCCAACCGTGAGCTCATCCGCCGGTTCGAGAGGAAGAAGATCGAGGCGATGATGGCCCGCGTCCGGGGCGACGCCCCTGCTCCATCAACGTCGTCCTCGACCCCGGCCGCAGGGTCCACCCCACCCCCAGGACCCGCCGATCAGAAATAGAAGCAGTAGGTGTTGGCGCCGATGAGCCAGCCGATGATCGGCCAGAGGCAACCGACGAGGTAGTCGCCCAGGATCAGCCCGAGGAAGAACGGCGCCGTCCTCCGGTACATGGCCAGCCCGCCGTAGCGGAGCGCGAGGAGCTTGCACGCCCACGCGATGCACATCGGCATCCACATAGTGCTCATGGAGAAGCTCCCGGAGATGGCATACCCCAGCGGATGGAACGGCCACCACGCGAACCGCATCCGCAGGGCGTGCAGGCCGAGAGCCGACAGAGCGCCGACGAAGATGGCGACGACGGCCGGCACATCGGTATCTCGGGGCGACTGGATCCAGCCGGCCAGCCGGTTGTATGCCTCCCAGCCGAACCCGGGGACGTGCCCCGCCATGTTCGTCTCGGCGCCGAGCCTGTAGGGCAGCGCATAGAGCGCCCAGCAGGCGCAGGCGATGCCCAGGACGCTGGCGATGCCGAGCGCAGCCGCAATGCCCCGCATGGAGATGCCCCGCCGCTCGCCGATCATGAACCCTTCGAGCTGATAGGGCATGGCGATGGTCCTATAGGCCCGGTTGAACCAGTAGAACCACGACAGGGCGCCGAGCGTCTGCGGCGACATCTCGCGGGTCCCGAGGCACGCGGTGAGGATATAGTCGGGTCCGCCATTGTGCAGGTCGTGGGCGGGAGGGCCGAGCTCGGCCCGCATGCGGGTGCAGGCGAGCGCGATCGCGAAATAGATCACAAAGGCCGCCGCCGACATCCAGAGCGGCAGCCCGATGAGGTGGAAAAAGCCGACGCATGCCGCATAGCCGAGTAGGACGCCGATGAGCGCGGTGCGGCCGCTGATCGGGTCGTCGGGTGTCCGTTTGCCGGAGCGCCACGCCTGGCGGACGGTCTCGCGAAGCGGCCCGCGGAGGCCGAGAACGGCAAGGAGGGCAACGGCCATATAGATGCCGAAGGACTGCTCGTTGACGTAGGGATAGTTCGGGCTGTACTCCTGCAGGCCGTAGTAGGCGCTGGCCACCCGTTCGACGCGCCAGAACAGCGAGAAGAACCACGAGGAGAAGAGCATGTCCATCGGCAGCAGATAGCCAAGACCGATGGCAAAGGGGTAGAACGCGATCAAGGTGCCGCCCATCGCGTTCCACGGGGGCGAGGTGAACATCGGGCTGATGTCCCGCGCTTTGATCGGGATGGACGGCACGCCGGGATAGAGGACCGCGAGGCCGTTGAGCAGGCTGATCGCGCCTGCCACGCCGAAGCCGAACCACATGGCGGGCTGCCGATAGATGGCGCCCGAGGGGTGGGTCAGGTCCAGCGGGAGCTCGATGATCGGATAGCTCAGTTTCTCGTGGCGTGTCCATCGCACGCGGATGAGCGCGCTCATGCAGAACATCACCCAGTACAGCACGAGCGCGAGGCCGGCCCAGAGCGCGACGGGGGTGAGCCACGCTCGAAGGTGCGCCCAGGCATAGGGGTTGGCGCGACCGCTGTACCAGCCCTGCACCGCCTCGACATCCGAGACGTAGGTCACCGGTGCGAGATGGCGGATGAAGAGCTGCTGCCAGCCGTTGGAGGGAGTCGCGTACTTCATCGGATGGGCCAGCATCGGGAATAGGACGTCGAGGAAGTCGATGCTGGCGGCGCAGGTGCCGATGGTGAGCATGATGTAGACGATAAGCAGTTCGGCCTGTGAGAGGGTCCAGCGGGGCCGAACTCGCCTGAGGAGCGCGTTGAGGGCGCCCAGCGTCACGAGAAAGCAAATGACGTTGGCGAACAGGGAGAGGGTGCTCGGGTAGGGGCCGTTGCTGGTCGTGCCCCGATCCGAGCCGCCGGCGCCGAGTTCCATCCGTACGAGCCAGATCGCGTTGACGGGGAGCAGCGCCGCGCCAATGGCGATGGCTCGCCAGGGAACGGCTCGTGCGCTCGGTGTCGGGCATTGTGGAATGGGGCCGCTCACTGCAGGTAGGATTAGCCGGAGGCCGCTCCCGTTCCTCCTGGCCATCGTCCAGCGCGCACGGGGCAGGATGTGAGCTCGGAGCGGCGAACTCCTATGTCGGCGTCGGCGGCATCGGCTCAATCGGCGCCGCGGAGGTATAAGCATGAACCGATGGTATGGGGGACTGGTCGCGGTCCTGCTGGCGCTGCCGATCGCCGCGCAGGCTCGCCTGAAGGATGCGGAGCCGCCGCCGATGAAAGCGTGCATCGACGGCAGCGGGCCGGACTGGCGCATGTTGACGGGCGCGGATTTCGAGAAGGTGAACTGCGCCGAGGACACCTGGACCTGGACCGACGGCCATGTGCGGTGTACGGGCAAGCCGATCGGCGTGATCCGGAGCAAGCGGACCTTCACGAACTTCGAGCTTGTGGCTCAATGGCGGCACCTCGCCTCTGGCGGGAACTCGGGCATCTTCGTATGGGCCTCGCCGAAAGGGATGGAGGGGCTCAAGCCGGACGCTTTGCCGTCGGTTGGCATCGAGGTGCAGATCCTCGACCACGGCTACTCCGAGCAGTACCGGAAGTCGACGGGCAAGGAGCCCGACTGGTTCACCACCAACGGCGATGTCTTCCCCGTAGGCAGTTCGAAGATGAAGCCCTTCGCGCCGACCTCGCCGAACGGGAGCCGCAGTTTCCCGCGGAAGAACCTGAGCAAGGGCATGGGCGAGTGGAACCACTATTACGTCCGATGCATCAACGGCGAAGTTCGCCTCTGGGTCAACGGCGAGGAGGTGTCCGGCGGGAGGGACTGCGAGCCGCGCACGGGGCATATCTGCCTGGAGTCCGAGGGCGCTCCGGTGGAGTTCCGGAACATCCGGATCCGTGAGCTGCCCTGACCGCAAGCGGCCCGATGGGCCGGGTAACGCCCCGGTCACGGTCGAAGGAGAATGGCGATTATGAATAGGACGCGCCGCACCATCATCCGGATCAGCCTGTGGCTGGCCATCTTCGGGACGCCGGGCATCCCTGCGCTTGCGCAGCAGGCAGTGGCCCTGCCGGATCGGATCATCCTCACGCCCATCGGCGATCCGGCGACCAGCGCGGCGGTGACATGGCGCGGCCCGGCCGACGTCCCGTCGGGGAGCGCGCAGATCGCCATTGCGCCGCCCGGTATCCAGATCGAGAAAGCGGCGACGACCCTCACCGCCCTGAGCGCCCCGTTCGACAGCGGCGTGGGGATGGTGTGCCAGCACAGCATCCGATTCACCGGACTCAAGCCCGATACGCTCTATGCCTATCGGGTGGCCAACGGGACGGCGTGGTCCGAATGGTTCCATTTCCGGACGGCCGCCACGAAGCCCAGGCCCTTCACGTTCCTCTACCTGGGCGACACCCAGACCGAGCTCCGGGCCATCTGCTCCCGGGCCGTGCGCCAGGCGCTTCGCGAGACGCCCGATGTCCGTCTGATCCTCCATGCCGGCGACCTCACCAACCGGGCGTCCAATGATGTGGAATGGGGCGATTGGTTCGGTATGGCGGGCTATGCCAACGCATCCATCCTCAACGTGCCGGCGATCGGGAACCATCAGTACGAACGGATCGCGCCCGATTCGGACGTGCGGCGGCTGACCACCCACTGGCGCGCGCAGTTCACGCTGCCGGAGCATGGCGTGGCCGGAGTGGAGGAATCCTCCTATCATTTCGACTTCCAGGGTGTCCGGTTCATCGTGCTGAACTCAATGGAGAAGACCGCCGAGCAGACCCCGTGGCTCGAGGCCCTACTCAAGGACAACCCGAACCGCTGGACCGTCGTCCTGTTCCACCATCCCATCTACTCCGGCGCGAAGGGGCGGGATAACCCCGAACTCCGGGCCGCGTGGAAGCCCCTGTTCGATCGATACCGGGTCGACCTCGTACTGACCGGGCACGATCACGTCTACGGCCGCAGCAATCCGAAGAAGGGGCCGGCGGCTGGCCATACCGTCTACATCACCTCTGTGGTGGGCACCAAGCAGTACAAGCGAGGGGATCGGACCTGGGCAGCGCGGTACGGTCAGGACCTGCAGCTGTACCAGATCATCCGCGTGAACGGGGATCGGCTCTCCTACGAGGCGCGGAAGGGGGACGGCACACTCTACGACGCCTTCGAGATGCGCAAGCGGGGATCATGGTTCCTGTTCACGGACAAGAGCCGGAACCTGGGCCCGGAGAGTATCCGGCAGGGCGAGTAGATCGGGGAGGCGGCTCGGCAGCCACGAGCCTCCACTGGCCGGCATAGGTCCCGGGTCAGGTTGAGGCAGCGGCGAGCCCTTCGAGCCGACCCAGCCATACCCCGAAATGGGGGCATCGATCACGCATCCGCGCGAGCCCGATACGCGCGGCGGTCTGCGGTCCTGCAATCGCCTTGACGTATTCGTAGGCCGGGATGTGACGGATTAGACGTTTGGATGGGGCTGTTTTGCGGCCATCGTCGATGTCCTCTGGGGCGAGCCCGGCCGTGTCGTCCCTGAGCCCTCGGAGCGCATCGGTGAGATCCTTGCCGGGGAAGGACGGGCGGAGCTCGTCGAGATCGACGTAGAGCAACGCCTCGAACTCGTGGACTTGAATATAGGGAATAAACTGGCTGCTCGGCAGCTGCGCGGCCATCGCCGCCTCGATTCTGCATGCGCGGTCCCGGGGCGATTCCCCCTGTCGCTCCTCCTGTTCCGGAAAGCCCCTCAGCGCGTACAGATCGATCATCGTCGTGGTGAACTGATGGGGTCGAGCGCGCCCGATCTCTTGCTGGCAGCCGCCTCGCAACTTTTCAAACGGCACGGTGCCGGGGGAACCCGCTAACCAGATCGACTTCTTGATATACACGCCGTACGCAGCAAGGTGAGGCTTCAGTGTCTGGCTCGCAAACGTGATCTCTGTATGGCCTTCACACAGGACCGTCAGTTCGACCGTCATGCCGGAGCGCCGCCGGTCACGTTCCTATCGAACAGAACGCCGAGATCCCCGTCATAATCCTCCAACCAGCCGCCAAGGTCATCGGACGACAGCCGTGTAATGGTGGACGCGTCATCCTGCTTCTCCACGACGAGGACATCCTCAGGGGCGAACTCACGCAGCAACCTGGGCGATTGGGTCGCGACCACGATCTGTCGGTCCGTCGCAGCGCCTCGGATGAGCTGACCGATGAGGCCCACCGCGAACGGGTGCAGACCCAGTTCGGGCTCATCGATCAGGATCGTGCTGGCCGCCAGATCGGCTGGCTGCAGGAGCAGCGTGACGAGGGCGATCGCCCGGATTCCCCCATCCGGCAACTGATGCGGCCCGAACTCGTAGTCGAGGTCATTCCCTCTCCAGCGCAGCATTACGGACCGCCCGATATCGTTATGCTCCGGCTCCAGGATGAACTCGCGCAGGAATGGCATCACCAGCCGAACGGTGTCCTGGATGTGCCGAAAGTGATCAGGGTACGCCTCTCTCAGCCTCAGGAGATAGGCCGCGAGGTTCCCGCCGTCGCTTTGCAGAAACCGATTCCGGCTGGCGTCCTGCATCAGCCGGATGGGCGCGCGATCCGAGGTGTCATGGAAATGGTACTCTTTGACCTCGGTCAGCCGCCGCTGGAAGACGCGAGCCGCTCGATTCCGCGCGGAATCCTGCTGGGCGCCGGCCATCGCGGGCACCCGGGATTCAGTATGGCCTGCGCCAAGCGGGGCAACGAACGGCGTTGATGCGTCAACATTGCGAAACTCCAGGGTTTCATCGGCGAACTGCAAGGTGTCAGGTTGGGCGTGCGCGAGCGTGACGTGATACCGACTCGCAACGTTGTGGCCCGCGAACTCGAGGCTCGCCGTTATCGCCGGGGTTTTGCGGGCGCCGAGGTGCAGGAGGGAGTTCGCTCCCCCCTTGCGTCCGACGTACAGCTGCAGGCCCTCGCTCATCATGTAGCTGAGCATCTGAAACAGGCTCAGGACGTTGGACTTTCCGGAGCCGTTCGCCCCGATGAGCACGTTGAGGCTGCGCAGTTCGAGGTCCCGAATGCTCGCCAGCGATCGGTACCCCGACACGCTGATCGTCGTCAAGCGTTCCGCCATGGGCGTCCTCCATTGAGCCCGGGCGACCTGTGGTCGTAGCCCGATACGCGCGGCTGGACGGGAGGGGCGAACTCAGACCGTCAGCTGCATCCCATCATACGCGACTTCGATGCCGTGCGGGGCGAAATAGGCCTCTAGCTCTTCGTGCAGCCAGCCGCCGTTATGCGAAAAGTGCGTGGCGATGACCCGCGCCCCATCGGCGAGAGCGCCCCGCCGAGCCAGCTCGTTCCGTGCGCGTACCACGCCGTCACATCCCAGATGCCCTCTCGGGAAATCGTTGGGGCCGTAGGTGCAGTCGAAGAGGACCACATTCAGCGATTGGCCTGCGAGGTACATCCACGTCGGTTCGTCATACCAGCCGGTATCGTGTCCGATGAGCAGCGTCCGTCCGTTTCGGCTGAGGACGTAGTTGACGCACTCCTCGCTGGAATCATGCGCGGCGGCCACGGGAACGCCGATCAGACCGTCGCCCAGATCCATCCGTCGCCACGGTGTGATCCGTTTGTAGACGATCTTGTAGCTGTCCCAGTGATCGGGATTCACCTGTTCGAACTTCTGGTAGACCTTCTCGTTGCCCCAGATATAGAGCAGCGAACTGGCTGGCACGACGCTGTAGCCCTTGCGGCGGTAATGGACGTCGGTCGGGTACCAGTGGTCCGAGTGGGCGTGGGTGACGATCAGGTGTTCGAGTTTGTCATAGCGCAGACCGTACCGGAGCTGGTGCATATAGGAGTCGGGGCCGAAGTCGACGCGCAGCCGATCGTCGATCATGTAGGCCGCACGGGTCCGTATGTTCTTGCCCCCTCGCTCGCGAGCTTGTTCGCAGGCCTCGCACACGCAGAAGAGCGCGGGCCAACCCTCGGCGGCGGCCGTCCCGCAGATCAGCAGTTCCAAAGCAATGGTCCTTTCACGACGGTACGTTCGTCAGCGGGCGATGCGCATCAGTCGCGCGTCGAGCTCGCCCTGATCGACGGTAAACGATTGGAGCGCCGATTGCGACATCAGATCATCCAGGGGGGCTCGACACCCGTCCCAGTGGGCGATGCGGGGAATCTTGCCGTCCGTCCGGATCATCGTCTTCTCGGCGTCGGTGTAGCGACGGAACATTCCGGCGCGCGTATCCGCGTCGGCCTGCCTCAGTTCTTCTCCGGTCATCGAGGCGCCCCGGCCTTCCACGGCTTCGCCCAGAACCCGGACTTCGTCGGTGATCTCCCAGAGCGGCCGGACGTACTCCTCCTCCGCCGAGTCGGCGAGTGTCACCGGATAGTCGGTATCCAATCTCGAAACGATGGCCTCCGGCCCCGCTCCCGATTTGAGGAACTCCGTCACGACCTTCGGGGGAATGGTGTAGACGTCCACTCCGGCAAGGTCGAGCATCTGCGACGCGGAGCGCATCGACGCCGCGATGAGCAGCGTCTGCGATCGGCCCTCCCGCCGGAGTTCCCGCAGAGCCCATTGGGTCGCGATGGTAACACGCTCGCCGACGTTGACCCCGTCGCCGATGCCGTTGTCTGCGACGACCGCATTCAGGCGGCCGAGAAAGACGTTGACGTAGGCAGGCCTCGACATCAACGCGGCAATGTAGTTCTGTCGAGCGGAAAATCCGAGCGTATAGTTGATCGGTATCCCGTCGGCGCTGAGCCGGCCGATGGCGCAGTAGCCTTCGGGTGTGAGCGGAACTTTGATGATGAACCGCTCCGGGCAGATGGCGTGGTACCGTCGCGCATAGTCGACCGTTCGTTCGATATCCGTTGAGACGCTCGGATGAAGCTCCAGGCTGACGAAGGCGTCGAACGCCCGAACCAGCCGAAGGGCGACATGGCAGTTGACGACGAATCCCAGCTCCATGACGAGGTCGGCGTCGGAGATGCCCGGTTGGCTATCCTTGATCCTGCGGGCCGCTTCGGATGCTGCCGTATCGAGCGCGCCGGTCTGGACGACTTGATTGGCCAGGGTGTTGTTGGTGGTCAGTGCGCTGAACTCCGGTGTCCAGAGGGGGGCGGCCTCCTCCAGTCGTCCGGTATCGAGCCACAGGCGGGTGCCGAGCGAGGTCAGCCGGGCCAGCGTCGGATCGCCTGCCGAGACGGTCCGATCCGAGTAACTGAGCGCTTCCAGCGCTGCATCGCGCAGTTGTCCGTCCACGGACGCCAGCTTGTCCGTCATTTCCGACCTCCCATACCCGTATTGCCAATCAACCTATAGGCCCTATTCGCTACTCATTCCGCGCCATACCAGCGTCGTACTGCAGGCCGCGACATCTGCCAGACGCCGACGCCGCACGCTGCGATCAAAGCGAGGCTTCGGAATGGACTTGCCATTAAGGTTACCACGGAGTAGACCGTCAACGCCGCAAGAAGGAGCGCATGGATCGTCCAGGCCCAGCTCTTTTGCGTCCATGCTCCCCACGCGAGAACCCCGAGCCCTCCCGCGGCGAGCAGCAGTAGGACGGCGGTGACGATCGCCTGAAGGCCGCCGAAGGCATGTTGAATATAGTTGGTAGCATCCGCGTTGAGCTGCGGCGACCCTCGCATTGCGCCCAGGGCACGGAGAAGCATCGCCGCGGCGACCAGCGAATCCGCGGCCGTCAGGACGGTCGAAACCCCGGGCCGATGCCGTTCGGCTGCCATGCGCGCGGCCGTACGCGCCGGATCGGCTTCGGCCACGGCGGACGCAGCGTAGGGCGTCAGCGGGCCGCCGCAGTCGACGCAGATCGCTGCGTCGTCCGGATTCGAGGCCTCGCAGCCGGGGCAACGCACCTAGGCGTCCGGTTTGTCCCGTTCCGATTGGCGCCGCGCGTAATCGATGAACGGGGTGATCAGATCGAGGGGCAGCGGCAGGATGGTCATCGTCGCTCGCTCGGAGGCGATCTCCCGCACGCTCTGCAGGAAGCGAAGCTGCAGCGCCGCCGGTTCCTTGCCGATGAGAGCCGCGGCCTGGGTCAGCTTCTCAGCCGCCTCGAACTCGCCCAGAGCGTTGATCACCTTGGCCCGGCGTTCCCGCTCGCTCTCGGCCTGGGCCGCCATGGCCCGTTTCATCGTATCGGGCAGCGAGACATCCCGCACTTCCACCGCCGTGACCTTCACCCCGAACGGCTCCGTTTGCTCGTCGATCACCGTCTGGAGTCGCTGGTTCACGTGGTCACGCTGGGCCAGGAGCTCATCGAGCTCGATCTGGCCGATGGTGCTCCGCAGCGTGGTCTGGGCGATCAGCGAGGTCGTACGGATGTAGTCTTCGATGTTCAGGACGGCCGATTGCGGTTCGATCACCTTGAACAGCACGATCGCGTCGACGGTCACCGGCACGTTGTCTCGGGTCATCATCTCCTGACGCGGGACGTCCATGGTCATGATCCGGGTATTCACGCGAATGGCCGTGTCGACATAGGGGATGAGGATGATCACGCCGGGCCCGGTAACCCGGTTGAACTTGCCGAGACGGAGAATAACCGCGCGCTCCCAGGCCGGCAGGATGCGAATCGACGCCGGCAGGATCACGATCGCCAGAACGACCACGACGGCTCCGACCACGCCGATCGTGTTGAGTATCCAGAGCAGTATCTCCTGCATTCGACCTCTCCTATTCCTGTGAGCCTGTTGGTTGAGAACCGTATACGGGACCGACGGCGGATGGCTGCGCACGCCGGACCCGGAGGGTCAGACCCGTCCGCTGGACGACGATCACCGGCTCGCCTGCGAGGATCGGCTCATCCTCCACATTGACCGCGCTCCAGAGAGAACCGTCGACGAAGACCTTCCCAGTCGGCCTGAGATCGGTCCTAGCGGCGCCGCTGCTTTCGATGAGCGTCTCGGGGCCCGTTCCCGGCGGCATCCGACGCGAGCGGACAAGGCTGCCGACGATGATGGCAAAGAACCCTCCCGAGACCAGCGCGAGCGAGACGACGACCACGAACGACACCTGCGCGCCCGTAGGCGAACCCCGGAACAGCATCATCGCGCCCATCACAAAGGCCACGATCCCGCCGGCCGTCAGGACACCATGGCTCGCTGCGTAGATATCGATGACGAACAGGACCGCGGCGAGCAAGAGCAGGGTGACCCCGGCCCAGTTGACCGACAACACCGAAAGCGAATAGAGCGACAGGATCAGCGCAATGCTGCCGACGACGCCCGGCACGACCGCACCGGGACTCTGAACCTCAGCGACGAGGCCGTAAAAGGCAATCGCCCCAAGGATCAGCGCTACATTGCCGTCGAAGAGCAGCAGCAGAAGGCGTTCCGTAAACGTCGGTTCGATCGGGATCGGCACGGCCCCGACCGTGTTCAGTCGCACCCTTCGTCCGCCGTTCAGAACGACTTTTCGACCATTGAGCTTGCGCAGAAGGTCCTGTCTGTTGTCGGCAATCAGGTCCGCGATGCCCAGCGCCAGCGCTTCCGTCTCGGTATTGGCAACGCTCTTACGAACGATCTTCTCCGCCCATTCGACGCTCTTGCCTCTCCGTTTGGCGACTCCCCGCACGAACGCGGACATATCATTGACGACCTTATCCTTCATCGCGCCGGGGATATCCTGACCGGTGCCGAGGACAGGGTGGGCCGCCCCGATATTCGTCGAAGGCGCCATGGCGAGCACATGGGCCGTCAAGCCGATGATCGCGCCGGCCGAAGCAGCGCGGGCTCCCGAGGGGGTGACATAGACCACGACAGGTACCCGAGCGTTCAGGATCATCTGGCCGATCTCCCGCATGGCCTCGGCGTGTCCGCCCGGGGTGTCCATCTCGACGATCAAGGCTTCCGCCCGGTCCTCGACAGCCCGGTCCATGGCGCGGGCGAAATAATCCCGCGTGGGTGGCATGATCGGCCCATCCATCCGCATGACCACATAGGAGGGGGCGGCGCGGACCGTCGTGAGCGGGGCCAGGAAGAGCGCCGCGAGTGCGGCCATATGCAGAGGAGTTCGTGTGCGCATGATCGCTGAGTTCATCATACCAGTACCCTGGATGGATGGGCAAGCCGGCGGCACGGCGGTCTCGCGTGCAGGGAGGACAGCCGTATCGGCGGACGCACAGGGGCCGGGCGGTGGGACCGGCGCTGGCGCAGGCTGTAGTGCGTAAGGCATGAGGGCGAGGATCGGATGCCTCGCCCTCGAACAGGTCACGCAGGATATGCGCGATTCCGACGTGATGCGATGACGATTCAGCGGTGGCCGAAGCCCTCCGTCTGGAACTGCTGCTTCACCTTATTCACGTCGATCTTTACCCGGTCGCCTTCCGAGGGGCCGCTGCCCCCACGTGTCCGTAGGTAGGCAAAGGCGACCGCGCCGATCAGGATCACGATCAGCAGGCCGATCACGACAGGTGATCGAGTATCCAGCGCTCCCCGGGTCTGTTCGCCTCGGGGTCGGGGCGAACTCACGGGTTATCCGCGTACCAGGTTCCGTCGGGGCGCTGATGCGCGATGCCCCAGAGTTCCTGGCTGCCCTGGTAGGGGCCGGCATCGGTAACCTGGTAGATCCGGAGCACCTGACCGTCGAGGCCGGCGCAGGTGTAGCCATTCCCGGCGTTGTCGGTCTGCAGCTTGGCATGGACCGGCTTTGCATGACCGTCGATGAAGTTCGCGTTGACCACGCCGGTGTGTCGGGCATCGATCGGCGAGTAGAAGAGGCCACATGCATAGTCGGGCGGTCGGTTGATCGGCTGGATCGTCGGGACGCCGTCGGAGATGAGCGCCGTCTCGACCGGGAATGGGATCGAGCCCAGGGATTTTACGGCGCGATCGGGGTCCGTGCCGAAGATGTTGCTCGGCGAGCCGTTCTCGATGACCGCGTAGTTGAAGTTATAGGAGAGGAACTGGATCGGCGGCGAAGAGACGCAGAGTCCGGGGAGGCCGGTGGCGGCGGCGACGTTGCCCCAACCTACCACAAAGTCGACCGCGCGGGGCTTGGACGGGCACTGCATGATCTGTGCGTTCTTCTGGTAGGGGCTGATTTCATGATAGAACGTCATGACGCACGGTGCGGGAGTGAAGGCCATGTACAGGCTCAGCGGGAATGTCTCGTCGAAGTCCTGGGTGTACATCAGGGTCGCAGTGGACGACTGCTTGAGGTTACTCAGACACGATATCGCTCTGGCTTTCTCGCGAGCCTGGGCGAAGACGGGGAAGAGGATCGCCGCGAGGATCGCGATGATCGCGATCACGACGAGTAGTTCGATCAGCGTAAAGCCGGGTTTCTTACCTTGCATTGCCGTTCTCCTTTCGGCTTGTGGTACGTTACGAAGCTCGATTGTAGCCCGAAGGCTCCTGTCGTTGCTCCGTACAAGGAACAGGCAGACGGCGCTATCCGAAGAGCCGTCTGCCTGATTATGATCAGCACATTGCGGCCGTTCCGGCTTCAGCCGAAACGGAGTCTAGCGTTCCATGGCCTTTCGCAGTTCGTCAGCGCCCATCTGGACGGTATCCGCTTTGGGAACTGTCGTCGCGGCCCGAAAACGGGTCCAGGCTACTGCCAATGCCGCCACGATGACGACGACAAGGCCAACGAGGGCAAGTGGTGATCGTCGAAACCTATCCATTCAGGTTATCTCACGCTGTTCGTACCGATCTCCGCCTTACGGGTTGCTGCGGTACCAGGTCCCATCCGGGTTCTGATGCGCGATGCCCCAGAGTTCCAGGCGGCCCTGGTATGGGCCGGCATCGGTAACGATGTAGAGCTGCAGGGTCTGACCGTCGAGACCCGAGCACGTATAGGGTGTGCCGGCGTTGTCGGTCGCCAGTTTCGTATGAACCGTCTTGGCGTGGCCGTCGACAAAGGCGCAGTTCACGTTCAGCGTATGGCGGGCATCCACCGGCGAGTTGAACAGACCGCAGAGGGTGCCGGACGCCGGTTTGGTCGGTACGCCATCTGAGATCAAGGAGTTCATCACCGGGAAGGGGATCGAGGCAAGGCTCTTGACGGGCCGAGACGCGGTGCCGTCATCGACGACAGCGTAGTTGAAGTTATAGGAGAGATATCGGATCTGAGGCGTTGAGGGGCACAGCGGTTTGATGCCCATGCCGGCGAGGCTCGCGACCCCGGCGGGGAAGTCTACCGCCGTCGGTTTCGACGGGCACTGCATGATCTGTGCGTTCTTCTGATAGGGGCTGACGCGATCGTAGAAGGTGGTGATGCAGGTCGCGGCAGCGTAGTCCGGCGTCGCACCCGGGAATGGGGCGAGGCTCATGGGGAACGTCTCGTCGTAGTCCTGCACGTACATCAGTACGGCCAGACCGGCCTGCTTCAGGTTGCTCAGACAGGAGATCCCCCGGGCTTTCTCACGAGCCTGGGCGAATACGGGGAAGAGGATCGCCGCAAGGATCGCGATGATCGCGATCACTACCAGCAGTTCGATCAGTGTAAAACCTCTGCGTCGGTGTTGCATGACTCTTTGCTCCTTAGTACTTTGGTTGCTCGGATCGGCCGATCCCGCCCGACCGCATCCCGGTCCGACAGGCCTACGGGCCGGTTGGGGGCGGCAGCCCCTTCGTTTTCGACACATCCAGCTGGATGCCTCGTACGCTGGATTTCGTGAACGTCGTCCCCTGTGCCCGGCTCCAGAGCCAGACACCCGCGCCGATTACCGCAACGACAATAACGACAATCACGACGACCGGGTTGATATCACGGTTCATCACATCCTCCAATCCCGGTCCATGCTCGCCTGATTTAGCGATTCATCGGATGCATGATCAGCTTGACCAACTCAATGAAGTGCCCTGATTTGTACTTGGCATGGCCGTCGACCATCACCGCAAGCGTCGCACCCGATGATGTGCCGAGGCCATACGGGGGTGATACGACCTGACTGTCGGTGACACCCATATGCGCACCGTACGAGTTGCAGAACGCGATGATTGATTCGGCAGGCGTGTTGCAGGCCGCCTGCGCCTGCCCCGCGATGTAGTAGGCCTGCGGATTATTGGTCTTGTACTCGGGTCCGAGTACGTTCAATGGCGGCATATTCAACGCCGCGAGCCGTACGAAGAGCTCCAGCGGGATACGATCGTAGCGGGGCGAAGGAACAGGGCCAACACCGCCGAAGGCGTAGCCGTAGGAGCCGAAGGCGTTGAGCGGTTGGCCATCGGCGCCGATCACCACAGCATCAGGCTGGAGCGTTGGGCAGCCGAAGAGGCCATCGTTCTTGATGTACGGCCGAAACGTATACTCCATAAACAGGCCCCGTTTGTTGTTCAGGTCCACCGACCACATGGGCGGACCGGTGGGGAGTCCGGTGCTGAACCCGGTGCTGTTGTTGTTCGTTCGGTCGTCCTGCATCAGCCACGGAAACTGCTCATCGTAGTCCTGGATATACATCAACGAGGCAAGGCCGATTTGCTTCAGGTTCGACAGACATACAGTCTTTCGTGCTTGCTCGCGAGCTCTGGCGAATACGGGGAAGAGGATCGCCGCGAGGATCGCGATGATCGCGATTACTACCAGCAGTTCGATTAAAGTAAAGCCCACCAAACGTCTACGGGACATGACACTACCCTCCGTCGCGCAGTGATCGGACCGAAACCAACGTCCTGGATTCTCTGGTACAAAACCAACGTTCGCCCGACGCGTTCGCCGAGGCATATCTCATAACGCATGATAACAGGACAACGGGCGAATGTCAAGCTCACGGGGCAAACGGACGCACCGCGATCTCGTGGTGTTCCGTTGATCTCGGTCGTCGAAGGTGCGGCGGATGGTCCGCGGTACGATCGCGCTGTGGCGCCGCTGCAGGGCGCCAGGCGAAGCGGTGCGGATGCCGCCGGGGCAAGGCCCGCCGCAACAGACGATGCGGCGGGCCTTGACGCTTACCGACGGGGCGGTGGAGCAGGCATCGACGCCCCGGGAGGTATGGCGCTCCTATTGGGCGTGGCGCCCGGCGGCGGCGGCGTATAGCCCGCCCTTGGTCCCGGCGGCGGCGGAGTGTTCTTTTCCGAGTCCGTCAGCTTCGGTTTTGCGCTGCAACCAGCCAGTATGGCTAGCGCTATCCCGACAGCGGAGCAGGCCGTAACGAGCCGCATCGCGCGTGAAGGATGCATCGATGAACCTCAGGGCTCTACTGCGCCGGGGTAGACGATCGGACGCTGGCGGTTGTCGGTCCAGCCGGAGGGCATTCGGTAGCTGCGCATGGCGTTCTTAGCGACGAACTTGGAGTGGCCATCAGCGTAGGTGATGTTCGTCCCCTCGTGGTTGGCTTGCCACGGGTTCCATGTGTGGTACCGAATCCGGTTCAGACCGTCCATGACACCGTCGGGCAGGGTCGGTCCGCTGTTCTCCCAGTCCATGTAGATGCCGCTGGAGAAGCATTCGGAGAGCATCGAGACCGCGGCTACGCCCGCAGGCGCGTTGCCTACGCGGGCGAGCGTCGCCCAGCCCTGGTCGAGGTTGTAGAAGTACTCGCTGTAGCAGTAGCTGAGACCGTTCTGGCCGCTCCAGCGGTCGACCGAGGTGCCGCTGGGACACTGGAAGATCGAACGGTTCTTGATGTAGGGCTGGACCGCATGGGTGAAGACGCCGGTCCAGTCGACAGAACCCTGCCACACGACCCAGGGCCAGCTCTGGCCTGCGCCATTGCCGAAGCGAACGCCCGGGAGCTTCTCATCGTAGTCCTGAGCGTACATGAGGAAGCCGAGGCCAAGTTGCTTGAGGTTGGACAGACAGGAAGTCTTCCGAGCCTGCTCGCGAGCTCGTGCGAAGACGGGGAACAGAATGGCGGCCAGGATCGCGATAATAGCGATCACGACCAGGAGTTCGATCAGGGTGAATCCCGATCTGCGAGCCGTCTTAGACATCACGCACCTCCAACGTTGATACCGAAACCGTCGGGCTGAGCCCGTTCGGACTCGGACAGTAACGAACTTCGCGCCCGAAATAACGAACTCCTCCTGATGTCAGAGGCGATTTTTCGACGCCTCAGACGGACGCCAGGATCATGCGGTCAGCCGGACCGCCCGACGCCGATGCGCTGACGGCGGAACGCCGAACGCAACCGCGTATTCCGTCCGGTTTTCGCAGCCCCGTACCCGGGCCAGCGCTCGGTAGTAATCCATGTAGGCAAAGGTTGGGAACTCGCCCCGGAACAGCTCATGGCGCCGCGCGGCCTCTTCCCACATCGCGATGTCCGCCGCCGTAACTTCGAGGTAGACCTCCGGCTTGAACCCGTCCTGATCTTCCCAGTTCTCGGCGTAGTAGATCGGGCCCGTCCGATGGGCGGGCTGATCCCTCTGAAATCCGGAGATGGCGGCGAAGAACACCGCATCGGGCGTCGAGAGGGCGGCCGTCGTATGATCCCGGTGCATGCTTCCGTGCCAGTGAGTGAGGATTGCTTTCGGCCGGCAGTGGCGGATGACATCGCAGATTCGGAACTTCAGCTCATCGTCCGCGCGAAGCTCACCATCACCGTAATCGAGGATGAACAGTTCCGCGCCGTAGACCGCCGCGCTGGCTGCCGCCTCCTGACGTTTCTGCGCCGCGTACTCGGCCGGGGGCTTGGTCGGGTGACCTTTCTCTCCTGTCGTCAGATGCAGCATCGCCACGCGCTGGCCCTGTCGGACGTGCGCCGCAAGGGCCATGCCGCACGCGATCTCACAATCGCCGATGTGGGCCCCGATGGCCAGGATATCAACCGGCTCGATCAAGGTTCAGCTCCTTATGCATGATCGCGAATCGCCGTCGGACCCGGAACCCAGCCCCATCATACAGCCGCTGGGCCGTGCTGTCGCCCGACCAGAGAAACCAGGCAGTATGGTATCCGGAAGAACGCATCGCTCGGAGCGTCCGGTACATCAGGGCATGGCCCAATCCGCGGCCCCGGTGATCCAGCGATACCCCAATCGGGCCAAATCGCTCGCCATCGAAGTGGGACATCCCCACGACCTCGTCGCCCAGCCGCGCCACGATAAGGCGCTCCGGCGAGTCGCCGAGCTCGATCCGTTCGGCGGTCTGTCGGGCGTAGCGTTGCCAGTCTGCCGAGAACGTCGCGCCGAGGAACTCCAGCAGGGGCGGGATCCATTCCGGGCGATAGGGCTCCAGCACGATGCCCGCCGCCTCCAGCGCCTGCACTCTGTCGCCGAGCCAGTGGGGCTCCGTCAGCCCGGTCAAGTCGCATTCCATGGAGATCGCCTGCCCTGCGCGCCCGTATCCGCGCCGCTTTAGAAACTCCATGCCTCCTGCGTAGGCCCGAATGTCGACGCCGGGGGTCAGATAGCCGCCCGGATACGGGGAGATCTGACAGTGCGAGCATCCGCAGTCCCGGAGATACGCTTCGCACGCGGCCAGCAGCGCCGAGCCTGCGCCCTGAAACCGCGCATCGGGAGCGACGCCCAACATGGTGATGTACCCGGGGACCCGATCGCCGGACGGCTGCGCCCCTCCCGGGGCCACGGCGAGCGCGACGCCCACCGGCGTACCGTTCCGCAGGGCTACGGGCAGGCCGTTCGGATGGACGTTCGGATCCAGCAGCGCTTTGCGGATGAAGGCGCTGCGGGACATCGGATCCGCGGTCAGGGACGAGGTCAGGATCGTCAGGACTTGGTCAAGCCATCGCCCGCGGTAGGGCTCGATGCGGATCTCCGTACTCATCGCGCACAGAACGTTCGCCGATCTCCTCCCGCATTCCTCCCCCGGCCCTCACGGGTCGGGCACGAACCTTGACACGGGCGTACCGATGCTGTATTCTGCTGCCGCACGGAGGACGGTATTCGGCGGTTACGGACGGATGCTTGATGGTCCAGCACACGAACCGAAGGCCCTCCGCCGCAATAGATCGGCAGGGACTCGGCGGTTCCCGCAAGGGGCGTACGGAAGCGTGACTCGACACACGTGAGGACACTCGCAAGCGGACCTCGGTCGGCCAACCCTTCGTTCGGGCCGCGCCAATCGAGAGGGACGGCTTGACGATGGATGGGTCGCTTTCCGTTATCACCTTCAATATCCGCAACGGCCGGGCCTGCGATGGCGGCAACTCGTGGCCATTCCGACGACGGTGGGTGCCAGCCTACATCCGGGACCTCGACGCGGACGTTGTCGGATTACAGGAAGCCTTTCACAACCAGGTCGTCGCGGTGGAGAAGGCGCTCCATGGCTACGAGCGGGTCGGCGTGGGCCGGGACAACGGCAGGCGCAAGGGAGAGTACTGCCCGATCTTCATCCGGTCCGAGCGTCTGACGATCCTGGATCACGGCGCCTTCTGGTTCTCGGACACGCCCGATGCGCCCGGCTCCCGCACGTGGGGCAATACGCTGCCCAGGATCTGCACCTGGGCGCTCCTATCCGACGCGCGCCCTGACGGGAGCGGCGGTCTCATCCGGATGTGCAATCTCCATCTCGATCACGCCGACGCCGACGCACGGCTTCGAAGCGCGGAACTGCTGCTCGTCCGACTGAAGGAGTGGCGGGCTGTTTCCCCCGTCGTCATCATGGGCGATTTCAACGCAGGTGAACGGAGTCCGGTCCTCGCCCGGCTTCTCGGCGGTGAGGCCGGCCTCCTCGATACGTTCCGGGTGCGCCGGCCGCGGGCTCGCCTCGTCGGCACCTTCCATGCCTGGGAGGGAACCGCCGGGGGAGCGAAGATCGACCATATCCTCGCGACGCCAGACATCGAGGTCCTCGATGCCGCTATCCTCCGCGACACCGTACAGGGCCGCCTCCCTTCGGACCACTGGCCGGTTATGGCGCGGCTTCGGGCGACGAACCCGACTGCCGACGGCTCGACGTTGTAGGGTATCCGCGCCCGCCGTCGAATACTCTGCAGACGTTTCGCGCTCTTACCTAATCGAGGAGACTATGATGGATACCGAACCGACGATGACCCGCCGCCAGCTCGTCCAGAGGGGTGTGGCTCTCGCCGCCGCCTCCGCCGTTGCCGCGCCAGCCGTTGGCCGCAGCTCTGCCCAGGCAGGTCCGAATGCTGCTCTGGGGGTGGGGTTCATCGGCTGCGGCGGTCGCGCCGGCTCCCATATGCAGACGCTCCACTGGCTCGCAACGGATGGCGGAGAGAAGCTGCGCCTCGCGGCATTCTGCGATGTCTACGCCCCGAGACTCCGGCGGGCGGCCGAGGCGTACGGGAGCACGCGCACCTACGCCGATTACCGTAAGCTGATCGAAGATCCCGAGGTCGATATCGTCTGCATTGCCACCCCCGATCACCTTCATGCGCCTCAGGCCATCGCCGCGCTGAAGGCCAACAAGCATGTCTATGTGGAAAAGCCGATCACGCACTGGCGCCAGATTGGCCTGCTGAAGGAGCTTGCCCGAGCGGCGGCCGTGTCCGGAGGCGTTCTCCAATGCGGTACGCAGGGGATGAGCTGCTCGGCGTGGGAGCAGGCCCGACAGCTCATCGCCGACGGCGCCATCGGCCAGCCGATCCACGCGGAAGCGGGGTATTTCCGGGTTGGCGACTGGGGCGAACGGG